>ENA-ORCR01000056-ORCR01000056.1-marine-metagenome-genome-assembly--contig:-NODE-56-length-139373-cov-6.736417_pt1 | contig 139373 bp, 141 predicted proteins | sample MGYA00237782_ERZ508514 | MGnify/ENA primary metagenome ERZ508514 (study PRJEB26185, sample SAMN06268960) | marine metagenome | isolation source: Eden Landing Ponds, San Francisco, CA, USA | place...
GACTTCCAGGACTTCGGCGTCTGGATGGACTGGGACGACCCGTATAAAACAGTGAACCCCGAGTACATGGAGGCCGCGTGGTGGGGCTTCCAGCGCGCCCACGAGCGCGGCCTCGTCGAGCAGGGCCAGCGCTCCATCAATCAGTGTCCGCGCTGTGAGACCGCAATCGCCAACAACGAGGTCGAACGCGAGGAGGTCGGGAAGCCGTCTATATACGTCAAATTCCAGCTTTCGGACCGCGAGGGCAGTCTGGTCATCTGGACGACGACGCCGTGGACCATCCCCGCCAACACCTTCGTCGCCGTCGACGGCGACGTGACCTATCAGGGCGTTCGCGCGACGAAGGACGGCGAGGAGGAAGTCCTCTACATCGCCGAACCGCGCGTCGAGGACGTCCTCTCGAAGGGTCGCTACGACGACTTCGAGGTACTCGAGGCGGTCACCGGCGAGGAGATGGTCGGCTGGGAGTACGACCATCCGCTGGCCGAGGAAGTGCCGGACCACGCCAGCGGCGAGGGGTCCCTGCAGGTCTACACCGCCGAGTACGTCGACGCCGAGGACCAGACCGGCCTCGTCCACTCCGCGCCCGGCCACGGTGAAGAGGACTTCGAGCGCGGCCAGGAACTCGGACTCGAAATCTTCTGTCCGGTCGGCTCCGACGGCGTCTACACCGACCAGGGCGGCGACTACGCCGGCACGTTCGTCCGCGACGCCAACGACGACGTCATCGCGGACCTAGAGGCGAAGGACGCGCTTCTGGCCAGCGAGTCGGGGTACACCGTCAACGAGGGCCACTGCTGGCGCTGTAACACCGGTATCGTCCGCATCGTCACCGACCAGTGGTTCATCACGGTCACCGACATCAAGGACGAACTGCTCGAGAACATCGAGGACAGCGAGTGGTACCCGCAGTGGGCCCGCGACAACCGCTTCCGCGACTTCGTCGAGGACGCGCCGGACTGGAACGTCTCGCGCCAGCGCTACTGGGGCATTCCCATCCCCATCTGGCTCCCCGATGACTGGAGCGGCGACATGGACGACGCCATCGTCGTCGGCGACCGCGAGGAGCTGGCCGAGCGCGTCGACCAGGATATCGACCCCGATACCGTCGACCTCCACAAGGGCACCGTCGACGACCTCACGATCACCGAGGACGGGACGACCTACACCCGCGTCGGCGACGTCTTCGACGTCTGGCTCGACTCCTCCGTCGCGACGTGGGGCACCGTCGACTACCCCGAGCAGACGGAGGACTTCGAGAAGCTCTGGCCCGCCGACCTCATCATGGAGGCCCACGACCAGACCCGCGGGTGGTTCTGGTCCCAACTGGGCATGAGCACCGCCGCGACGGGCGAGATTCCGTACAAGCAGGTGCTGATGCACGGCTACGCCAACATGCCCGACGGCCGCGGGATGTCCAAGTCCAAGGGCATCCTGGTCGACCCTCACGAGGTCATCGACGAGCACGGCCGCGACCCGATGCGGCTGTTCCTCCTCTCTCAGACCGCACAGGGCGTCGACATGAACTTCTCGTGGGACGAAACCCAGGAGATGCAGCGGCGGCTCAACATCCTCTGGAACGTCGCGCGCTTCCCCCTGCCCTACATGCGCGCCGACGACTTCTCACCCGAGGAGACCACCGTCGAGGCCGTCCGCGACGACCTCGAACTCGTCGACGAGTGGGTCCTCTCGCGCCTCCAGAGCGTCGAGGCGGCGATGACCGAGTCGATGGACGACTTCGAGAACGACAAGGCCGTCGACGAACTGCTGGAGTTCGTCGTCGAGGACGTCTCCCGGTTCTACATCCAGGTCGTCCGCGAGCGGATGTGGGAGGAGGAAGACAGCGCCTCGAAACTGGCCGCCTACGCCACGCTGTACCGGGTGCTGGAGGAGGTCGCGGCCCTGTTCGCGCCGTTCGCGCCGTTTGTCGCCGAGGAAGTGTACGGCGCGCTCACCGGCGACGCCGGCCACCCGACGGTCCACATGTGCGACTGGCCGGAGGCCGACGACGACCTGCGCGACCCCGCCCTCGAACGCGAGATCGAGGTCGTGCGCGAGGTCGAGGAGGCGGGGTCCAACGCCCGCCAGCAGGCCGAGCGCAAGCTCCGCTGGCCCGTCACGCGCGTCGTCGTCGACGTCGACAGCGACGACGTGGCCGACGCCGTCCGTGCCCAGGAGGCCATCATCGCCGACCGCCTGAACGCCCGCGCCGTCGAGGTCGTCGGGGCCGACGCCGAGTGGGGCGAACTCGCCTACTCCGCCGAGGCCGACATGAGCGAACTCGGCCCGGCCTTCGGCGACGACGCCGGCCGCGTCATGAACGCGCTCAACGAGGCCCGCGTCGACGAGCCGTCGCTCGACGCCCTCGAAGCCGCCGTCGCGGACGCGCTCGGCGAGGCCGTCGACCTGACCGAGGAGATGGTCACCTTCCGCCGCGAGACGCCCGACGGCGTCACCGGCACCGAGTTCGCCGCGCTGGACGGCGGCGGCGTGGTCTACGTCGACACCGCGCTCACCGAAGACATCGAGAGCGAGGGCTACGCCCGCGAGGTCATCCGCCGCATTCAGGAGATGCGAAAGGACCTCGAACTCGACATCGAGGAGCGCATCGTCGTGGAGCTCGACATCGACGACGAGCGGGTCGCCGACCTGGTCGCCGAGCACGAGGCCCTCATCACCGAGGAGGTCCGCGCGGACGAACTCGGCGCGGTCGAGGACGGCCACCGCAAGACGTGGGACGTGGAGGGCATCGAGATGGAAATCGCGATTGCACCCGTGGCCGCTGCGGAAGCGTCGGACTGAGCCGGCCGTCCCGGAGCACGGGTCTCCCGCCGCGAAAATATAGGCCTGGACGACATTGTTATTTGGTAACAGTTAACGTGGGTGGCGTCGTAGCTGGGACTAGCGCTCGGTACCGACGACACGCCGGGGCGAGGGACGCGTCGAATCGGGCGCGCTGACAGGAGGAGCCAATGGCAGCGACATCGACACTGGAGGACAACAAGCGGCTCGCACGACAGATTCCCGAGGCGGTCGCGACCGAGGGCGACCTCGACCGCCTCGACGACATTTGCGCGGACGACGTCGTCGACCGGAGCCCGCTGGGCGTCGTGGAAGGTCCCGCGGCGCTGAAAGAACAGCTCGCGGGCGTCCGCGCCGCGTTCGGAGAGTTCTCGGCGACGGTCGAGGACATCGTCGCGGAGGGCGACACCGTCGCCATGCGCGTGACGCTGCGGGGGACACACCAGGGCGAGTTCATGGGCATCGAGGCGACCGGAGAGGCGGTCGAGGTCCAGAACATGGTGTTCACCCGCATCGAGGACGGCCTGATCGCGGAGCGGTGGGTCCAGCCGGACATGCTCGGTCTCATGGTGCAGGTCGGCGCGGTCGACCCGCCCGAGGCGTGAGTTCGCGCCGGCATTTTTTGACACAGTTGGCCGTCAACGACGACGCTGTGTGGGGTTTACGCCCGATACCGTAAGCGGTTAGCCCCCGCCTCGCCTGCGACGAGACAGTGACCGAGTCACGCGAACTCTACGCGCTGTATTTCACTCGCTTCGCGAACTCCTTCGGTATCGTGACGCTGCTGACGCTGCTGCCGACCTACATCGACCTGCTGGACCCGCAGGGATTCGTCCTCGGGATGTTCGCGACGGGGCTGACGCTGGCCCAGGCCGGGACCGTGATACCGGTGTCGTACCTCGGCGACCGCTTCGACAAGCGCTCCATCCTCGTCGGCGGCCTCGCGCTGGCCGCGGTGGTGTACGGGCTGTTCCCGCTGGTCGACACGAGCTGGGAGTTCGTGTTCGTCCGCGGCCTCCAGGGCGTCGCGGCCACCGTCGCGGGCCTCCTCGGCCTCGCGCTCGTGGGCCAACTCGCCCGCGACAGCGAGCGGGGCACCACCATCGGCACGTCGAACGCCTGGCGGTTCGCCGCGGCCATCGGCGGGTCGCTGTCGGCCGGCGCGCTGTACGACCGATTCGGGTTCGACGCCGTGTTCGGGCTCCTGTTGGTCATCTGTAGCGCCGCCGCGCTCGCGGTCTGGCTGTGGGTCGACCCGGACGAGACCACGACCGACGGGTTCGCCTTCGCCGACCTCGCGATGAACCGCCGCATCCTGACCATCACGAGCTTCCGCGCGCAGTACGCCGTCGCGGTGACGCTGGTTCGGACGTGGGTCCCCATCTTCGCCGGCGTCGCCGCCGCGAGGGGCGGTCTCGGCTACAACGCGGCGATAAACGGCGCGACGGCGGTCGCGGTGGTGCTGGCCGCCGAGAAGTTCACGAACATGCTCGCTCAGCCCTACACCGGGTCGCTGTCCGACCGGTTCGGCCGCGCGCGGTTCGTCTTCGTCGGCGGCCTGTGCTACGGCGCGGTCGCGCTGGCCGTCCCGTTCACGCCGGCCGTCGGCGCGGCGCTCGGCCTGCCCGAGAGCTACCCGTTCTTCGGGTCGCTGTCGGCCGCATTCTTGCCGCTGGTTGCCCTGAACGCGCTCCTCGGCATCGCCGACTCCATCCGCGAGCCGGCGAGCATGGCGCTGTTCGCCGACGAGGGGTCCGGCAGCGGCGTCGCGTCCAGTTTCGGCGTCCGCTCGCTGGTGTGGCGGCCCGGCTCGGTGCTCGCGCCGCTGGCCGGCGGCTGGCTGACGACGAACGCCGGGATGGAGTGGGTGTTCTACCTCGGCGCGGCGTCGGCCTTTACCGGCGTCGCCGCGTTCTTGGGCATCCTCACCTACCGCCACGGATGGGGCGGGCTGGCCGAGTGGTGACTACAGCTCCTCGGCGACGACCGGCGCGGCGCTGACTTCGCTGACGGCGCGTTCGAGCGTGTCCGTCCCGTAGACGGCTTCGACGCCCGCGCCGTTGAGCTTCGTCAGCGCGTTGCTCGCCAGCATCGGGTGGACGCAGGTGACGAAGACCCGCTGGGCGTTCCGGTCGTCGAGGACGCCGACTGACTCGCTCATCGTCGACCCCGTGGCGATGATGTCGTCGACCAGCACCACGTCGCGGCCCTCGACCGGCGCGTCGCTGGGCCGGATCTCGATGTCGCCGGTGTCGTAGTCGCGCTCCTTCTCGAAGAAGTCCGTCTCGCCCTCGCCGGCGGCGTTCCGGACCGTTCTGGCGAGGTCGATCGCGCCCTCGTCGGGCGAGAGGAAGAGCGGGTCTTCGAGGGTGTCCGGCAGGGGGTCGGCGAGGACGCTCGCGGCGTCGACGTGAGTGGCCGGCACGTCGAAGAAGTCGCAGACGGCCGGTTCGTGGGGATTGACGGTAATCACGCGGTCGGTCCCGGTCGAGATCGCCCGGGCTATCGCCCGCGAGGAGACCGGTTCGCCGGATTTGAACGCCTCGTCCTGGCGGGCGTAGCCCATGTACGGCAGGACGGTGACGACCTCGCTGGCCCCGCTCTCGCGGGCCGCGTCCTGCAACTGGAGCACCTGCACGTGCGCGTCGCTGTCGACGGTCGAGGCGACGACGACGGCCCGCTCGCCCGAGACCGCCTCGGGCACGCGGACGACGTGCTCGCCGTCGGGGAACCGCTCGTACTCGACCCGTCCCAGCCGCTCGCCGGTCGCCTCGGCGAGGGCCGCCGCGAACGCCTGCGTGTCAGCCCCGGGGATAATCATATCGGGTGGGTCGCCGTCCGGGCTAAACCCTGTTTCGATTCCGCAACAGCGCCGTTCGCCGCTCCCGAGGGAAGTTTCGGGACGCCGTCGCCGTTCGCCGGTTGGTCGAGAGAATGCCTACGTGAGAAATCAGGCGACTGCGACCCCGGCGACCTCGGGGACGCCGAGCGAGCGCTGTCGCCACCCGCCTTGCCCGTCGGCGGTCGCCTCGGCCGCGGTGGCGACGAGGAAGGTCCCGGCCTCGGTGACGGCGTACACGTCGTCGCCGTGGACCACGTCGACCACGCGCTCGTCGACGGGGAGGGCACAGGGCTCCCAGGCCCCGTCGGTCAGTTCGTACAGCCCGTCTGCCGCGGCGGCGTGGACGCGCTCGCCGTCGGCGGCGACGGCCCGGTGGCTCCCCGAGCGGACCTCGGTCCAGTCGTCGCCGTCCCGCCGGTAGAGGCCGCTCTCGGTCGCGGCGTAGCCGGCGGCCACGTCGGTCGCCTCGGCCAGCCCCAGTCGGTCGAGCGAGGGGAGGGCGTAGACGCCGTCGGCCGCGGCGAGCAGACCGCCGCCGATGGCGCGCACGCCGTCGACGCGTCCGAGGTCGGACCACGTGCCGTCGGCGTAACGGGCGACGCGCCCGCCGCCGGCCGCGAGGAGGCCGGCCTCGTCGTAGCCGACCGCCGTCGCCGGGCCGAACCCCGTCGGCGCGAACCCGTCGTCCGTCAGTACCAGCACCGACTCGTCGGTGGCGACGGCGACCTCGCCGGCCGCGCCGGCCACGTCGCGAGCGGTACAGCGCTCGCTCAGGCTGAATCGCCCGATCTGGCCGCCGGCGGTCTCGACCCGCGTGACGCCCAGCCCCGACGCGACGTACGCGTGGGTCTCCGGGCGCTTCGCGCCGTACATCCGCTTTTCCGACAGCGCGATATCGTCGTCGCTCACTTCATATCGCCTCTTTGTACGCTTCGAGCGCATTCTCTACGTCTTCACCTGTGTGGGCATCACAGATGAACTGTGACTCGAACTGGTTCGCCGTGAGGAATACGCCCCGGTCTTTCATCTCGGGCCAGAACAGTCGCTCCCAGCGCTCGGTCTCGGCGCGCTTCACGTCGCCGCCGTTCTTCGGGCAGTGCTCGAAGCGGGGACAGGACTCCCGCTGCCGACAGCCGGCCTCGCAGTGTCCCTCGAAGGTATCGGGCGCGTTCCGGGTGAAGACGACCTTGAACATCGAGTCGCGGCCGACGACGGTGTACTCGGGGGCCTGGTCTTCGAGGATGTCCTGCAGGCCCGAGCGCAGTCGCTCGCCCAGCGAATTGACGTGGTCGTATACGTCGTGTTCAGCTGCATACCGGAGCGTCTCCAGGCCGGCGGCCATCGTGACGGGGTGGCCCGAGAACGTGCCCGACTGGAACACGTCGCCGGCGGGCGTGAACTGCTCGATTATCTCGCTCTTGCCGCCGATGGCGCCCACGGGGAAGCCTCCGCCGACGATCTTCCCGAACGTGGTGATGTCGGGGTCGATATCGAACGCGCCCTGGGCGCACTGGAGGCCGCCGACGCGGAAGCCGGTGATGACCTCGTCGAAAACGAGCAGGGAGCCGTGGTCGTCACACAGTTCGCGCAGCGTCTCGTGGTAGCCCTCGACCGGGTGGACGATGCCGTAGTTCCCGAGGATGGGTTCGGTGAGGACCGCGGCGATGTCGTCACCGTGTTCCTCGAACACCTCGCGGGCGGCCGCCTCGTCGTTGAACGGGACCGTCAGCGTGTGCTCGGCGAAGCTCTGGGGGATGCCGGGGCTGGAGGGTGCGGTGTGGTCGCCCTCGCCCTCGACCAGCGTCGACTCCTGTGCGCCGTGGTAGCCGCTCTGCATCACCACGATCTTGTCGCGACCGGTGTAACCGCGGGCCAGTCTGACCGCCGAGACCGTCGCCTCGGTCCCGCTGTTGACGAACCGGATCATCTCGACGCTCGGGACGTGCCGGGTGACGAACTCGGCCAGTTCGACCTCGACCTCCGTGGGCGCGCCGTACATCGGCCCCTCGGCGGCGCGCTGCTGGACCGCCGCCTGCACCGATTCGGGCATGTCGTGGCCCAGCAGGAGCGGCCCGTAGCCCAGCACGAAGTCGATGTAGCGGTTGCCGTCGGCGTCGACGACGTGGCCCCCGTCGCCCTTCTCGACGAAGAACGGGTACGGCCGGACCGCTCGGACCGAGGAGTTGACGCCGCCCGGCAGCACTGACAGGGCGCGGTCGTACAGCGCTCGCGACTGCTCGTGGTTCATACGCGGGCGTTCGACTGCTGCCAGAAAGAAACTGTTGTTAGCCGTCTGTGCGATTACGCCGGGCGGACCCGTCGCCAGCGCACCGGGATGAACGGATGTCCGAATTATCTCGGAAAGAAAGGATTTCGTAAAGAGTTACTGTTTTACACTGTGTGTTCATCTACATAGTCAACAGAATGCTAGCCGAATGTGCTGGAATATCGTGTATGGGTGGACGGACGGGCGTCTTTCGGGCGCGTGATTCGCCGTGAGCGACTGGGTGCCGACCACCTGCATGCGCTGTGCCGTCGGCTGCGGGCACATGCACCGGGCCGCGGACGTGGGGTACGGCATCGACACGGCCCGCGGCGACGCGGCCCACCCGGTCAGTCAGGGGCTGGCGTGTTCGCGCGGCATCAGCGAGAGCCAGGACCCCGACGGTGAGTGGCTCTCGCGACCGATGGTCCGCAGCGACGGCGAACTCCGTCAGACGACGTGGGACGTGGCGCTGGCCCGCGCCGTCGAGGGGCTCCAGGCGGTTCACGCTCGCGACCCGGACGCCGTGGCGATTCTCGGGAGCGGCCAGCAGACCAACGAGGCCGCCTACGCGCTCGGCAAACTCGCCCGCGGCGGCTTCGGCACGCGCAACTACGACGCCAACACGACGCTGTGCATGGCCAGCGCCGTCACCGCGTACTACCAGGCGTTCGGGAGCGACGCGCCGCCCTGTACCTACGCCGACATCGGCGAGGCCGACCGGCACGTCGTCTGGGGCGCGAACCCCGCCGTCGCCCACCCCGTGATGTTCCGCTGGATTCGCCAGGCCGCCGACGAGGACGACGTGGAGATCGTCGTCGTCGACCCCGTGCGCAGCGAGACGGCCGAGAACTCTGAACACCACGTCGCCCCGGACCCGGGCAAGGACCTCGCGCTCTCCCGGGCCGTCCTCGCGCGGCTGGTCGAGACCGGGCGGGTCGACCGCGCGTTCGTCGACGAGGCGACCGAGGGCTTCGAGGACCTCCTCGCCTCGCTGCCGGACGCCGAGGCGGCGGCCGGCGACGCCGGCGTCGAGATGGTCGACGTGGACCTGCTTGCGGACGCGCTCGACCAGCGGGCGCTCGTCTACTGGGGCATGGGCGTCAATCAGCACGTCCAGGGGACCGAAATCGCGCGGTCGCTCGTCGACCTGACGCTCGCCACGGGGAACCTCCGGCCCGGCGGCGGGCCGTTCTCGCTGACCGGCCAGGCCAACTCGATGGGGACGCGAATCTGCTCCTCGAAGGGCTCCTGGCCCGGCCAGCGCGCCTTCGAGGACCCCGACCATCGCCGCGTCGTCGCCGACCACTGGGACGTGCCGGTCGACCGCCTGCCGGACGACCCCGGCCCCGGCCCGGTCGGGATGCTCGAAGACGGTCCCGAGGCCGTCTGGACGGTCGCGACGAACCCTGTCGCCGGAATGCCGGAGGCCGAGCGCGTTCGGGAGACGCTCGACGACGCCTTCGTCGTCGCCCAGGACGCCTTCCACACGGAGACGACCGAAATCGCCGACGTGGTGCTGCCGGCGGCGACGTGGGGCGAGAGCGAGGGCACGACGACGAACATGGAGCGGACCATCTCCCGCGTTCGCGCGGCGACTGACGTGCCAAGCGGCGTCAAGCAGGACATCGACATCATCGCGACCATCGGCTCGCGGCTGTTCCCCGGGCTGTTCGACGACGACACGTCCCCCGACCCGGAAGCGATATTCGAGGAGTTCACCGCCCTGACGGAGGGGACCGTCGCCGACTGCTCGGGCATCACCTACGACCGTCTCGAGGACGTGCACGCGGTCAGGTGGCCCGCGCCCGACGAGGACAGCGCCGGCGGCTACCGCTACTACGAGGGCGGAGACGAGGAGTCGTGGTCGTTCCCGACCGGCACCGGCCGCGCGCAGTTCTCGACCGGCCGCCAGCGGGCGCTCCCCGAACCGGCCGACGACGAGTACCCGCTCACCCTCACCACCGCCCGCGAGGCCGACGGCTACAACACCGGCGTCCGCTCGCGCGGCGGCGAGGCCGGGCCGCTCGTCGCCCGCATCCATCCCGAGACGGTCGAGGAACACAGCGGCCTCGTCGCCGACGACCGGCTCGCCGTCGCGACCAGGCGCGGCTCCGTGACCGTCGACATCGACCGCGACGAGGGCGTCCCGCGGGGCATGGTCTGGCTGCCCATCCACCACCCGGCGACGAACCGCCTGACCCTCTCCGAGCGGGACCCGCAGTCGAACGAACCGCACTTCAAGCAGTGCGCCGCCCGCCTCGTCGCCCCGGAGGCCGAACTGCCGCCGGCCGCGGCGGACTGACGGCGCTCTGCACCATTGCCGGTCCCTGTGGGTCGGCTATTTGCACCGCTCGTCGACCGAAGGTTTCGCCGAACAGTCGAGACTTGCCTCAGTCGCTCCCGAGCGTCCCGGTTCGCGGGAGCCCGTTGCGCGTCACCGTCGACGACGTGTCGGGCGTCGCCAGGCGGACGGCGCACTGCTTGTAGTTCGGCTCGTTGGACTCGGGGTCGACGGCCGGCAGCGTCAGTTCGTTGACGGCGGTGTTGTGGATGTCCATCCAGAGGGTCCCCGGTGGGACGGCGTCGTCCGGCGCGAGGTCGACGGTCACGCTCCCGCGCCGCGATTCGACGACGGTCCGGCCGCGGTCGAACAGCTGGACGTACTGGCCGGCCGTCTCGGGGTGGATGCGGGCCGTCGGGACGCCGCCCTCGCCCGCTGCTCTGACGTCCGTGTTGTACGCCTCGGCGCGCCGCCCGGTCGTCAGCGTCAGCGGATAGGTCGCGTCCGTCGGTTCGGGGAGTCCCTCGAACGTCGGCTCCGTGAACTGCGCGCGCCCGGAGTCCGTCGGGAACGACCAGGTCTCGCCGTCGTCCGCGTCGGGGTCGTGGTACCGATACCCGCCTTCCGACGACTCGTCGGGCGCGGGCCACCTGACCGCCAGTTCCGCGTCGAGGCGGTCGTAGGTGATACCGGAACAGTCGGCCGGGGTGCCCTCGGTCAGCGCGGCGAACTCCTCGAAGACGGTCTCCGGGTCGACCGGCGGGCCGTCGAAGAGCGTCTCGTCGATGCGGTTGCCGATGGCGGCGATGATGTCGAGGTCCCGCCGGACGGTGTCGACCGTGTCGCTCACGGCGGTGACCTTCGAGACGCGCCGCTCCATGTTCATCGTCGTGCCCTCGCTTTCGCCCCACGTCGCCGCCGGCAACACCACGTCGGCGTACTCGACGGTCTCGGAGCGGAACGCGTCCTGCACGACGAGGAAGATGTCGTCGAGGGACCGCCTGACGTTCGTCGCGTCGGGCATCCCGACGACGGGGTTCGTCGCGACCGTCCAGCAGGCGTCGATGTGGCCGCGATTGATCTCGTCGACGATGCCGACCGGCCCCGGACCGGGCGAATCCGGGAGCCGACTCAGCGGCACGTCCCAGTGGTCGGCGACCGCCGCACGGTGGTCGTCGTCGGTGAAGGGCCGGTGACCCGGCCACGTCTCCTTGGAGGAGACGACGCGAGCGCCCATCGAGTTGGCCTGGCCGGTCAGCGAGAACGGGCCGCTGCCGGGCCCAACGTTCCCCGACGCCAGGCACAGATTGATGAGCGAGCGCGCGGCGTCGGTGCCGTTCGTGCTCTGGTTGACGCCCATCCCCCAGTAGACGAGCGTCCGGTCCTCGAAGGCGTCGGCCAGCGCGTCGACGGCCTCGACGGAGACGCCGGCGGTGGCCGCGGTGCGCTCGACCGCCGGGAGCGACTCGACGAGGGCCTCGTACCCGTCGGTGTAGTCGTCGACGAACGCGCGGTCGACCCGGTCGGTCTCGACCAGCCGCGCGAGGACCGCGCGCGCCAGTTCCACGTCCGTCCCGGCTTCGAGCTGGACGCACCGGTCGGCGTCTGCGGCGGTCTCGCTGCGCACGGGGTCGACGACGACGAGCCGACTGTCCGGGTCGCTCGCGCTGTCGAGAATCCAGCGGTAGAGGACCGGGTGTGCCGCGGCGGGGTTCGCGCCCCAGACCACGTGGGTCTCCGCCTTCGGGATGTCGTCGTAGGTACACGGCGGCGCGTCGCTGCCGAAGGCGTCGTAGTACGCCGTGACGGCCGATGACATACACAGCGTCGTGTTGGCGTCGAAGTGCTCGGTGCCGATGCCGGCGCGGGCGACCTTCCCGAGCGCGTAGGCGGCCTCGTTGGTCTGCTGGCCGCTCCCGAGGACGGCGATTCGGTTCGGGTCCTCCGCGATCGTCTGGATGAACTCCGAGGCGACGATGCCGAGCGCCGTCGTCCAGGACGTCGGCTTGAGCGTGTCGCCGCGCCGGACCAGCGGCTCCGTGAGCCACTCCCCGCTCGGGTTCTCGGTCTCTCTGATGCCGCGCTCGCAGGCGAGTCCGTTCGAGACCGGGTGGTTCCGGTTCCCGCGAACCGTGTCGATGCCGTACCCCTCGTCGACGCCGCGCTGTTGCTGTCCGCAGCCCACAGCACACCGCATACAGGTGGTTGGCTTCCAGTAGCTCATCTCGTGGGACAGTCGGCCGTCGGTTCGTCGCGCTGGTTTCGGGTACCGAGGCGCGTTCGGCCGCCGGCCGGCGGGCACCGGACGAGGCAGCGCGGACGCGAGTCGGTCCGTCGTTCGTCTCTCATTGTAATGTTATACGGCAAAGCATCTCGTGTTCGTACACGATATCGCCCTGTATATTGGGGATATTCATGTGAGCAGCCGAATAATACTTTCGCTGAAAGAAAATATCACAGAGCGCGTGACGCGCTACCACGGCCGTTCGATCCCTGCGCCGGTGGCACCCCCCGGGCGACACGACCCCTTCGGGTCCGAGGGTGCTCCGGAGTCGTTGCCGACAGAGGTGTTTCCGGCTCTCGGACACCGGTTCTCTACCGTCTCCCCCGAAGCTGCTGACCATTCAGCCACGCTCGCGAATCGCGGCTTGACGATTACACACTCAATTCGACGACTTCGTTGACGTTCGTAAGAATCGTCTTCCGGGCTCGGACAGAAACGATCGGATTGTCTGGATGTCTGAATCGAGCCAAAATATTCCGATTTTGTAAACGAACACCGTTATAATCCTCTGAACGATAGCATATACTGAATCAATGTGTTCGAACGTGGCGGAAATTCGGTGTAAAGATAACAAATTACAACAACAGTTCGGTCGGAGTGGTCGTTCGGCGACGGTCACGGGGGTGTCGCGATGGGACTGATCAAGATGACGAAGTACCGGACGCTGCTGCTGGCGACCATTGGCTTCAACTTCTCGTTTCTCATCTGGTTCTCGTTCGCGCCGTTCACGGGACCGATCGCGGAGGAGTTCGGTCTCACGACGGCCGAGATCGGCATCCTCGCCAGTTCGGCCATCTGGATGGCTCCCTTTGGCCGGATGCTGACCGGCTGGCTCTCCGATAAGTTCGGCGCGCCGGCCATCTTCGCCATCGTGCTGGCGTACGTCGGCGTGTTCTCGATGGCGAGCGCGTTCGCACAGGACTACTCCCTGTTCTTCGTGACGCGGCTCATCGTCGCGACGGCGGGCATCACGTTCGTCATCGGCATCCAGCACGTCGCCGAGTGGTTCGAAGAGGAGAACCTCGGACTGGCCGAGGGCATCTACGCCGGCGTCGGGAACGCCGGCGCGGCGGGCGGGGCGCTCGTCCTCCCGCGCGTCTTCGGCACCGGGTGGAGCGGGCCGCTGTTCGCCACGAGCTGGCGGGCCGCCTTCTTCTACACCGGTATCGTCTCCATCGTCCTCGCCGTCGCGTACTACGCGCTCGGCGAAGCCGCGAAGAGCGAGGAGAAGCGCCAGGCCACCAAGGACAACGCGAGCTTCACGGACTGGCTCCACACGGCGACGCGCTACGGGACCGTCGTCCTCGCGCTGGCGTACGTGATGTCGTTCGGCCTCGAACTCTCGATGAACGGCTGGCTCGCGACCTACTACCGCGAGGCGTTCAACCAGGACAACCTCGTCGTCGCGAGCACGTTCGCCGCGACGTTCTCCGTCGCCGCCGGCCTCCTGCGGCCCATCGGCGGCTACGTCAGCGACGTGCTCGCCCGCAAGGAGAAGAACATCCTGCCGTTCTTCACGGGCCGCTACCGCGAGCAGTGGACGTTCGTCACGCTGTGTTTCATCGTCGTGACGATGTTCGCGATGACGCTCGCCGGCCTCTCGGGCGTGCTGATGAACGCCGTCGTCATCGGCTTCCTCGTCGGCACGGCCTGTGCCTTCGCCGAGGGCTCCATCTTCGCGATGGTCCCCTCGATGTTCCCCAACAGCTCCGGCGCGGTCGCGGGCGTCGTCGGCGGCGTCGGCACCGTCGGCGGCATCATCTACCCGCTGATCTACTCCGCCCCGTGGCTGGCGAACCTCCACCTCGGGTACTCCATCGTCGCGGCCTCGATGATACCCATCGTGCTGCTCGCGGCCTGGGTGTTCCAGCCGGAGATCGCGCGGGTCGCCAACACCGCCGGCTTCGTCGGCGGGTCCAGCAGTACGGAGACGGTTCCGTCCGGGGACGACTGATGCGCTCGGCAGTGGTCCTCGCCGGCGGGCACGCTACCCGGTTCGGCGACGCGGACGAGGCGACAGCCGACCTCGACGGCGAGCCGATGATTCGCCACGTCGTCGCCGGAGTCGGTGACGCCGTCGACGAGGTGGTCGTCAACTGCCGCGACGACCAGCGGGCTGACATCGAGGCGGCGCTCTCGGGGCTCGACACGCGGTTCGCGTTCGACCCCGTCCCCGACGGCGGACCGGTCGCCGGAATCCGAACCGGCTGTCGGGTCGCGCGCGGCGAGTGGACGTTCGTCACGCCCTGTGACCGGCCGTTCGTCCCCGCGTCGCTCCCGGACCGGTTGTTCGACGCGGCCGAGGGGGACGGCGCGGTTCCGCTCGTCGGCGGTCGCCCGCGCCCGCTCTCGGCCGTCTACGACACGACGGCGGCCGTCGAGGCGTGCGAGACGACGATCGGTCTCGGGTCGCCGTCCGTCTCGGACTTCGTCGCGCGGCTCTCGCCGGTCACCGTCGCGGACCCGGTTCCCGAACGCGCGTTCGACGAGTTCGACGCCCCCACCGCGCTCTGTGTCCCCCGGGACCAGTCCGCGTAACCGGTCGGCACGACCGCCGAATCGCCCCGCAGTCCGACGGTTTTCGCGCTGTTTCGATCCCCCCACAGCGACAGCTCCACCGCCGGCAATCACTTCTGGACACTCGTCCGCCGGAGCGGGCATGACCGTCCGTTCGTCAAACGGCCCGCCGTATCACCGCCGTCTCGGGCCCCTTCTTGACGGTCGTGTGCTAACGCACTCTCTATCTCGACTTTGTCAACGAATAGGGTTTTAACACTCCAAATAAAACGATAGGACGTAAATTAGCGGACATTCGAACATATATGAGTGCTAAAATAGTACGTACTTTCGAAACGGGAGGACGGTGACGATGCCACACAAGAAAGAGGAGATCAAGGGAGAGCTGTACGGCGACGCGGTCCGAGAGAAGTTAGAGGAGTTCGCCGAGCAGGGCTGGGAGGCGATTCCCGAGGACGAGCGCGAGGAGTGGTTCTCGCGGTTCAAGTTCTGGGGCGTGTTCCACCACCGCGGCGGACAGGAGTCGTACTTCATGATGCGGCTGACGAACTGCGGCGGCATCCTCGAACCGGACCAGCTCCGCGCCATCGGCGAAGTCGCGCGCGACTACGCCAAGGGACCGGCCGAGAACCCCGAGTTCGGCAACGGCTGGATCGACCTCACGACGCGCCAGTCCATCCAGCTCCACTGGCTCAAGCTCGAGGACATCCCTGAAATCTGGGAGAAACTGGAAGCGGTCGGCGTCTCCTCGCGCTCGGCGGGCGGGGACACGATGCGCAACATCTCCGGCTGTCCGGTCGCCGGCAAGGCCGAGGAGTACGTCGAGTCACGGCCCATCCTGGACGAGATTCAGGAGACCATCCGGGAGGACGACGACCTCTGTAACATGCCCCGGAAGTTCAACATCTCGGTGACGGGGTGTCGCCAGGGCTGTGCCCAGGACAGCATCAACGACATCGGGCTGGAACCGGCTCATAAGTTCGTCGACGGCGAGGAGGTCGAGGGGTTCAACGTCCGCGTCGGCGGCGGCCTCGGCGGCCGCGAGCCCCGGGAGGCCCGCCCGCTCGACCTGTTCGTCCGCCCGGAACACGCCGTCGAGACCGTGCGCGCGTTCGTCGAGTACTACCACGAGGAAGGCAACCGCCAGAACCGCTCGAAGAACCGCGCGCGCTTCTTCGTCGACGAGCACGGGACCGACGAGATCCGCGCGGAACTCGACGAGCGCCTCGACTTCGAACTCGAGTCCGCCGGGACCGACTTCCGCGGCGAGTACACGTACAACGCCGGCAAGCGCTCCGGCCACGGCGCACACGACCACGTCGGCGTCTACGACCAGAAGGACGGCAAGAACTACGTCGGCCTCTCGGTCCCCGTTGGCCGGCTGTCCGCGGAGGACGCCATCGAACTCGCGGACCTGGCCGACACGTACGGCTCGGGCGAGGTGCGCCTGACCCGCCGGCAGAACCCGGTCGTCATGGACGTGCCTGACGCCCAGCTCGACGCCCTGCTCGGCGAGTCGCTGCTCGAGAAGCACTCGCCCGAGCCCAACCCCTTCGTCCAGGGCGCGATGGCCTGCACCGGCACGGAGTTCTGCTCGCTGGCGCTCACCGAGACGAAGGCGCGGATGGCGCGACTGCTCCGCTGGCTCGGCGACAACGTCGACGTGCCCGACGACGTGGACCGCATCAAGATGCACTTCTCGGGCTGTACGGCCGACTGCGGGCAGGCGATGACCGCGGACATCGGCCTCCAGGGGATGCGCGCCCGCAAGGACGGCCAGATGGTCGAAGCCGTCGACGTGGGCGTCGGCGGCGGCATCGGCGAGAATCCGTCGTTCATCGAGTGGGTCCGCCAGCGCGTGCCCGCCGACGAAGCGCCCGGCATGATAAAGAACATCGTCGAGGCCTACGCCGCGCTGCGCTCGGAGGGCCAGACCTTCCGCGAGTGGGTCGACGCCACCGGCCACGAGACCATCGTCGAACTGGCCGAACCCCACGAGGTCGAGGGGTACGAGGACCCCTGCCTGGCCGACGGCAAGCAGTCGTGGTACCCCTTCGACGACGGCGAGAGCCCGGCCCCGACCGACGCCGAGGGCCAGCCCATCTCGGCGGACGACTGACCGTGCCGGACCGTGACGCCCGCGATGGCTGCGATGGGGACGCGGCCGACGCACAGACCCCGCCGGAATCGGCGGTCCAGGGGGTGGCCTACGACGCGGCACCGGAACTGATCGAGTGACGCGGCCGCCGGCGCCGAACCGCCGGCCACTGGCGTCGGGCCGCTCGCGCCGCCGACGGTGCGTGCGCCCGGACGCCGCCTCTGACACGGTGGGGCACCGCTCGTGTCCACCCCGCTCCACCGCTTTTCACCGCTCAACCCCGCTGAGCGACCGCTGCGCTCGTCGCCATCTCGACGACGCCGAAGGCGACGGCCGGGAGCGCGGCCTCCGGCGGGAAGCCCGCGGTCACGACGAGCGCCGCGGCGACGGCGAAATCGCGCATCCCGACCGAGAGCGACCCGGCAATCCGAGTCGCTCGGTCGGTCCCTGCGGTGACGAGCCATCCGAGGGCGTACCCGGTCACGTTCAGCGCCAGCGCCGCCGTGCCGACGGAGGCGAGGATCGCGGTGTCCCCGCGGAGCAGGCCGGCGTTCGCCCCGGTGACGCCGCCGATGACGAGCACGACCATCACGGCTGAGACGGCCGGGTAGGTCTCGTCGTGGCGCGCGACGCGGACCGGAAACCGGGCGCGAACGGCGATGGCGAGGATCATCGGCGCGACGACGGCGAGCAGCAACTGCTCGACGATCGGCCAGGTCGCGACCGACGCCGCACCGACGAGGGCCGTCGCGCCCGGGACCACCACCGTGCTTCCGAGGCCGGCGGCGACCAGTACCACCGACGAGAGCGCGGTGTCACCGCCGGCGAGTTCGGTCATCGTGGGCGTGACGAGTTCCGGCGTCACCGCGCCGAGCAGGACGAAGCCGACGGTCAACGCCGGCGAGAGGCCCGCCACGCGGGCGATGGCGTACGCCACGAGCGGCATCGCCAGGTGGCCACACAGCGTCACGGCGAGCGCCCGCACCTCGATATCACGGAACCGCGAGCGTGAGAGCGTCAGCGACACGCTGCCGACCATCACCGCGAGGAGCGGCGTCGCCGCGCGGGTGATGACGGCGACGTCCGGAACGAACACGCCGACGCCGACGGCGAGCAGCACCCAGGCCAACAGATAGTCCTCGACGAGGTCGGTCAGGGTCACGCCCGGTCTTGGCTCGCCGCGGAGTTGGGCCTTGTCACTCGCCTCGACCGAAACCGCCGTCAGCGGCTCTTACTCGCCGTAGTCGCCGAGGTCGCACTCCGTTGCCGGCCCGCTGTCGCACTCGTAGCCGACCGCCTTCGTCGTCCGCAGGAGCTCGTAGTACCGCCCCTTCGACTGCTCGGACTCCGGGAGTCCCTCGACGACCGGGACGCCGCGCTGGGCCTGGTGGTCGCAGGCTCGCATGGTCTGTTCGCCCATCCCGACGGAGTACGTGTGATCCTCCAGTTCGCGGATGACGTCCGGCGGGTAGAACGTCCCCGCGCGCTCTACCGCGGCCGCGTACTGGAGGGTCTGGGCGTACGCGAGGTGCGCGACGCCCGAGGGGAACTGTTCGGTCCCGAACTCCGAGGTGAAGGCGTTCTTGAACGCGTTCGACAGGTCCGAGGCGATGCTGATGTCCCAGGCGATGGTGCCAACGACGCCCTCGATGGCGCTGCCGGCGTTGCGCGCCACGATGCGGTTATACAGCGGGACGACGATGCCCACGTCGTCCGGGAGTATCTTCTGGGCCGTCGTCAGGGAGTTCGCCGCGTCCAGTCCGTAGTGATCGAGGAAGACGACTTCCGCGCCCGAGTCCCGGGCCTCCCTGAGCGGCTCCTCGTAGTTCGTCGTCCCCAGCCGGGTCGCGATGCTCGTGAGTTCGATCCACCCGCTGTTGGTGAAGAAGTCTCGGATGGAGGACTCCACCGACTGGCCCCAGTTGTAGTTCGCGTAGATCTGGGCGTACTCCACGTCGGTCCCGTACTTCTCTTTGAGCACCGGCAGCAGCGCCTGTGCGGACATGTAGGCGTTGAACATCTCCCGGAACCCGTACCTGGTGCAGTCGGCCCCGGTCGTGGCGTTCGAGTGGGTCAGACAGCACATGTACGGGACTTTCCGCTCCTGGGCGACCTCTTGCTGGGCGATCGCCACCGAACTCGAGGAGCCGCCCGAGAGCATGACGACCTCGTCCTGGTCGATCATCTCCTCGGCGTTCGTCGTCGCCACCTTCGGGTTCGTCTCCGTGTCTGCCGTGACGGATTCGACTGTCTTCCCGAGGATGCCGTCGCCGGTCAGCGACTCGAACGCGTCGGTCCCCACCCAGCCGCCGCCGTCGTTGAGGTGCTTGACTGCGAGTTCGTACCCGCGGAGTTCGTCCTGCCCCTCAGAGGAGTAGGTCCCCGACTGCGGGACGTTGAACCCGAACGTGACGGTGTCGCCGGTGACCGGTGCGTTCCCCAACTTCGGTTTCGTCGACGTCGGCGTTCCGCTCGATGCGCCGCCACCCTGACAGCCGGCCAGGCCGGCGAGCCCGACCGCTCCCGCCCCGCCGGCGGCCCGAAGCAGGGACCGCCGATCCAGCCCTCCCAGCCGTTCGTTTGATCGCATAGGGGACTATTTCTCGATACGAATATATAACGCTTTATTTGGTATGGGACACTTATTTTAAATATTCGTGTCGTTGATTAAAGAGGTCGACCCGGCGGCGCCGCTGTTCGGCTTCGACAGTCGACCGAACCGCACTCACTTGAGAATGTCGCCGGCTTCGGTGTCGGCCGCCACGTCGGTGTCGAGGTCGATGTCCTGAATGAGCGCCACGAGGTCTTCCAGTTCGGGGAAGGTGTACACCGTCATCCCGAGGTCGCCGTCGTCGACGGTGATGTGCGAGTCGACGACGAACACCAGGTCCGAGTCCGGCCAGCCGCCCATCTCGTCGACGATGCTGTCGGCCGGGCCGTAGATGAAGTTCGGCGTGCCCATGTCGATGGTCGTCTGGAGGACGTTCGCCCACCCGTCGATGAACGCGGAGGTCATGATGTTGCCGATCTCCTGCATCGCCGAGCGCTCCATGTCGGAGAAGCCCTCGCCCTCGCTCGGTTCGCCCATCCCGCCCATCATCGCGCTGGCCATCGTCTTGCTGTCCTCGGGGTCGAGCAGGAACAGCACGTAGCCGTAGGGCGGTTCGTTCAGTTCGACGTAGATGCCCACGCCCTTCTCGTCGCCGATGTGGGTCTTGACGTCCTCCATGTCGAGAAAGTTGATCTGTGAGGTCCGCACCGACGCGTCGAGTCCGGTCAGTTGCCCGAGGTTCTCCGCGACCGTGCCCGACCCCTCCTTTGCCATCTGATTAAAAAGGTCCAGCTTCCGCACGTCCACTTTCAGGCCCATATCTGTCACAACGTGGCGAGGGGCTTAACCCCACCGCCAGCATCGCGAGGTGTGGACGCCGTCGGGGGTGCAGTCGGCCGTTCGCCCGCCCTACAGCGGTCCCGAACCGACAACCGCGTGCCCGATGCTCCGCGCGGACCGAGCCGACGGCTCGGATCGGTTCGACTGCAGTGAAAAGAGCCCGACCGACCGCTTACGCGTCGCTCGGGTCGATCGGGAACTGCTCGTTCTCACAGACCGTGTTCAGCACGACAGACGTCGAGGCCGCGCGCACGTCCGAGTCGGTCAGCAGCGACTTGATCCGCGCGTTCATCGCCTCCGTGTCGGTGAACTTCCCGACGGCGACGATGTCGTGGCTGCCGGTCACCTCGTAGACGGCGATCATCTCGTCTTTCGACTGCAACTGGTCGACTATCCGCGCGAGACCGTCGCCTTCGATAGACAGCTGGAACACGGCAGTCACCTCGTAGCCGAGCGCACCGTAATCGACGTCGACGGTGTACTCGTCGATGACCCCGTTCGACTCCAGGTCGTCCATCCGCCGCGAGACGGTCGTCGCGGCGATGCCGGTCTCGGCGGCGACGTCACGGGCGCTCGCCCGGCCGTCCTGGAGCAGCGCGTTCACGACCTGTCTGTCGGTGTCGTCGACCATCAGGTCGTCTCAGACTGCCTCGGGGCCCTGTTTTCCGGTACGGACCTGGTAGGCGTCGTCGACGGGGAGGACGAAGATCTTCCCGTCGCCCTTCTCGCCGGTGTGTGCGCCCTCCGCGATCGCGTCGACGACGTCGTCGGCGGGGATGTCCGCGACGACCGTCTCGATCTTGACCTTCTGGTGGAGGTCGACGACGTACTCCTCGCCGCGCCACTGCCCCTTCTTCGCCGGCTGGGAGCCGCGGCCGGAGACGTTCGTCACTGTCAGCGACGGCGCGCCGATCTCCGCCAGCGCCTTCTTCACGTCGCCGAGCTTGTCTGGTCGAACCATTGCCACTACCATCTTGATTTCGGTGTCGTCAGTCATTCGTTGGAACCTCCGTCAGTGCGGATCGATTCGCTCACGCTGCCGCCGTCGGCGACCACGCTGTCGCCGCTGCCGAATTCGGGGTAGGTCTCGACGCCGTGTTCGCTGACGTCGAGGCCTTCCTGTTCGTGTTCGGGGGTGACCCGGGCCTGTCCGACCGCCTTGAGGACGAACCAGACCGCGGCCGTCGCGACGACCGTCCAGGCCGTGATTGCCACGACGCCGATCAGCTGTGCGATGAACGCGTTCACGACCGAGCCGACCGAGCTGGACGTGGCGACGAACGGGAACAGCAGGGTCCCGAGCACGCCTGCACTCCCGTGGACCGGGAAGACGGCGCAGACGTCGTCGATCTTCAGGCGCTTCTCCACGAAGCCGAAGACCACGGGGAGCTGCGCGCCGGCGAGGCCGCCGACAACGAACGCGCCCCACCACGTGGTGGTGTCCGGAATCGCGGTGATGCCGACCAGGCCGGCCAGCAGGCCGTTCGCGACGTACAGCGTGTCGACCTTGCCGGTCTTCGCCCACGCGGCGAGCCCGGCACCGATCGCGCCGCAAGCCATCGCGATCGTGGTAGTCATCGCCACGCGGCCCACGGTGCTAAAGGCACCGAGCGCGAGCGCGCCGTCCTCGGTGACGGTAAAGACCGTCGCCGCGGTGCCGACGTTGAAGCCGTACCAGCCGAACGCGAGGACGAGCGTCCCGAGAACGGCGAAGGTCAGCGAGTGCCCGGGGATGACGTTGACGCTGCCGTCGTCGTTGTAGCGGCCCATCCGCGGACCGAGGACGTACGCGGCGGTCAGGCCGGCGATGCCGCCCATCCCGTGGACGATCATCCCGCCCGCGAAGTCGTGGAACGACTCGCCGCCGAAGCTGATGTACGCGCCGGCCCACGTGATCCCGGTGACGACCGGGTAGATGACCGCGGCCAGCAGGATCGTGTACGTGATGTAGGCCCGGAGTTTCGCGCGACCGGCGACCGCCCCGGAGACGATCGTCGCCGCCGTCATCGCGAAGACGGCGCCGAACAGCCAGCCGACGTAGTCGTTGGCCGCCGACGCGCCGAAGGCGGGCGAGAACCCGGCCCCGCCCACCAGCGACGAGACGCCCGAACCGATGAGGAAGAACAGCGTCACCCCGACCGACCAGGTCAGGAGGTTCTTCGTCAACTGGTTCGCGACGTTCTTCGAGCGCACCTGCCCCGCCTCCAGCATGGCGAAGCCCGCGTGCATGAAGAAGATCAGGAACGTTACCACCAGGACCCACAGCAGGTTTACCCCCTCTGCGAGTACCGTCGGATCGACTTGTAGCGCTGCGTAGCTCATTTCTAGTTCACCTGTTTCGTTTTATTGCTGAATCGGTTTTGCACGTCCAACTTTCCCCCACATTTGGTCGACTTCTTCAACTCTTTCACGGGAGATGGTCTGGTAACACCACTACATAAGGTTTGCCTTTATAGACCCGGATATTAGAGGGGGTTCGGTAGACGACCGTCCAAATTATGGTATGATATTATGGATATAAGGTTGTTCTCCGTCAAGAAACTGCGCACCTGACAACTCTGAATTTGGACGAATGTCGACCGCGGCTTCGGCCCGAAGCGGCCAAATGGGCCGATTTCGCTTGCGCGCGCCCCAGTGGCGGGTGTTGCCAGCGGCGTCACGATTCTGGCGACTGATGGGAGAAACCGACTCGAAAGAATGCTCGGAGAAAACTGGATACGTACTGCAAAACGGCTGCGTTCGGTTGACGAACGAGTGGAGAACCGGCGGTGACCTCTCTCTGCCCGTGGAACCCGAATACGGACCGTCGGTCCCCGAGCAGTCGTCGGCCGCGGCGGCGGAGTCGACCCTCACCGCCTGAGCGCCGCCGTCAGCGCGATCGCCCCGAGCACGACGCTCGCCAGCGCCAACGGCGGTATCCGGGGCACGTCCACGCGAAAGAGGAGCGCCGTCACCGCGACGGCCACGCCGACCAGCGCCGTCGTTCCGGCGACGTGTGCGGACTCGACGGTGACGCTCGGGCCGGTCCCGAGGTCGTCGCGGAGGTCCACCGCCGCGTGCCCGAAGGTCCAGGCCAGGACCGTCCCGCCGCCGCCGACCAGCACCGTCGTCGCCGACGCGCCCTGGAGCGCGGCGACGAGTACTTCGAGGAACAGCACCGCGCCGGCGAGGTCGACCAATCGGCCGGAACGGGCCAGGACGCCGCCGCCGAGCACGACGACGGCCGCGACGCCCGCGGCGGTCGCGGCGGTTCCGACGCCGGCGACGAGCAGGGTCACGACCCCCGCCAGCCCCGCCGCACCGCCGCAGACGAGTCCGGTTCGCGTCGTCACCGGTCGTCCCTCCAGGCGCGCTCGGTGACGCGCCGGAGCGCCTCGTCCGGCCCCCAGTCGTGGACGGCGAGTCCGGCGGCGCGGAGTCGGCGCAGTCGCTCGGTTCGTTCGAGCCTGGCGAGTCGGTGGCCCGCCGTGTCCGTCGTCGTCGGGTCCGGGCTGACGACCGTCACGGGATGGCCGCCCGCGGCCAGCCGTCGGGCGAACGCCTCGGCGTCGTCGTCGCACAGCGGGCTCAGGAACACGACGTTCGCCGCTTTCGGGAGCCGCGCGAGCAATCTGCGGGCGTCCGGCTCTCGGCCGTCGGGCGTGGCGGCGAACGCCCGGTCGGTTCGCAACAGGTCGCGGGCCCGTCGGCGGTGCGCCTCGGTGGTGCCGGGGTCGAGCCACGCGCGCTGTGACGAGTAGGCGGCGACGCCGACGGCGTGGCCGTCCTCGGGAAGTCCCTCGACGAGGGCGACGGCGGCCGCGGTCGACCGCTCGACGGCCGTCTCGGCGTCGGGGCGCGGTGCGACGGCGGCCGCCGCGCGGGCGTCCACCACGACCACGACCGTCGCGGACTGCTCCCGGCGGAACTCGACGGTCGACAGGTCGCCGGTCCGGGCGTAGCGGTTCCAGTCGACGCGCGAGAGCGGGTCGTTCGAGCGGTGTTCCCGGACGGCGTAGAAGGAGACGCCCTCGCCGCCCTCGTCCACCGGAACCGCGCCGGGTCGTCGCGCCACTGCCGGCACGAGCGGCAACAGGGCCGACCCGGCCGGGCGCTCCCAGGTGACGGCGTCCGGCTCGACCGCGACGCGTGCCCGACGAGCGACCACGCCGACCACGTCCCTGACGACGACGGTCGCCGGCTCGAACGTGCAGCGGTCGGTGCCGCCGGCGATCTCGTAGGTCATCGTCGTCTCGGCTCCCGGCCGCAGCGCCGTCCCCAGCGAGGCCGACCCCTCGACGACGCGGACGGTGTCGGGGACGCCGTCGGCGATCCGCAGGTCGGGAATCGTTCGGTCGCCGTCGTTTCGGACGGTGAGCGCGACGGTCACTCGCTCGCCCAGCGACGGTTCGGTCGGCGCGAGCGAGCGCCGGACCGTCACGTCGGCCGCCGGGGGGACGGCCAGCCGGTCGTACGCGCCGAGCGTGACGCCGAGGCCGCCGAGCAGGACGAGCGCGGGGACCCGCGCCAGCAGGCCGACGCCGACGGCCACCAGCGCGGCCCCGGCCAGCCCGAACCACCGCCCGGTCCGCTGGACCCCCTCGCTCATCGCTCGGTCCGCCGGAGGAGTTCGGCGGTCGTCAGCGCGACCCGCCGTCGGAACGGTCGCGTGCCCGAGAGCCACCCGGACAGTCGGTCGCGGAGCGTGATCGGCGTACCGTCGAACAGCTCTCGCGCGCCGGCCGTGTCCGTCCACGTCCCAGCCCCGAGCGCATCGCTGGCTTCTGACGGCGATAGCCCCTCCCGTTCGAGCGCGGCGACCGCGACGGCCTCGGTCCGCCGTCGGATCGCCTCCCGGCCCTCGCCGGCGGCCAGCGCGTCGTCGACCGCGTCGCCCGGGACCGAGACGAACTGGCTGTCGGTGTCCGGGAGTCGCGGGCCGCGCTCGCCGTCGAGCGACCGCACCAGCAGCGCGAGGACGGCGACGGCCACGGCGAAGACGGCCACCGCGAGCAGCGGGAGCGTCGAGACGGCCCCCCCGGGCAACAGCGGCGCGCCGACGACGGCGAGCCCGAGTCCCAGCGCCGTCGCGCCGAGGCCGACAGCCAGCGGGACGGTCCGGAGCGTCACCGCTCGTCCTCCGCGTCCCGGTCAGTCGAACCGGCGTCGTCCGTCGCCGCGCGGTCGTCACTGACCGCCGACGCCTGCCCGTCGACGCCTTCGGTCGCCCGGTCGAGGGCCTCGCGGGCGCGCCCCTCCATCTCGGCGTCCGGCGTCTCCGCCCCGTAGCGGACCCGCTCGAAGAGATCTCTGAGCGCGCCCACGGCGTCGGGGTCCGCACCGGCCGTCGCCGCGTCCGCGGCCACGTCCTGCGGGGTCGACGAGCCGTCGGGCGTAATCCGTTCTTCGAGGGACGCCCAGGCCCGGTACACGTCGTTGGTCAGCGGCACGTCGACGTTCCGCGCAGTCCGTGACGCCACCGCCGCCTCGGGAGTCGACGCGGTGACGGTGGGCGTCTCGCCGCTCGTCTCGTCGACCGTCTGCCCGCCGCCGGCGAACCGCCACAGGGCGACCACGGCGGCGGCGACCACGGCGAGGACGCCGCCGACCGCGGGTGCGGGGACGCTCGGGAGCAGCGCGCGAGCGCCGCCCTCGGCGGACGGCGGGTCGATGCCGCCGGGCGGGTCTTCGAGGCGCCGCTCGCCGGTGTTCTCGATCTCGCCGTCGTCCGGCGATAGTTCGGCGTCGTCGCGGCCCGTGGCCGCGTCGATGCTCGCCGCGCCGACGCTGAACGACAGCAGGGCGACCGCGGCGACGACCGCCACGAGGAGGGACTGTCGCTGCATACCGGCAGTCCGCCCGTGGCGCATGAATAGGTTGGGGCGCTGTCGCGTTCGAGCGACCGACGGCCCGCCTCAGAGGCGGTCGGCCAGGTCCTCGGCGAAGTATGTCAGAATCAGGTCCGCGCCGGCGCGCTTGATCGACAGCAGCGACTCGTAGGCGACCGATTCGAGGTTGAGCCACCCCTTCTCGGCGGCCGCGTGCAGCATCGCGTACTCGCCGGAGACGTTGTAGGCGGCGACGGGGTGGTCGGTGGACTCCCGGACGTCCCTGACCACGTCGAGGTACGGCAGGGCGGGCTTGACCATCAGCACGTCCGCGCCCTGCTCGACGTCGAGGGCGACCTCGCGGCGCGCCTCGCGGGCGTTCGCGGGGTCCATCTGGTAGTGACGGCGGTCGCCGAAGGCCGGCGCACCGTCGGCGGCGTCCCGGAACGGGCCGTAGAACGCCGACTCGTACTTGGCGGCGTAGCTCATGATGGGCACGTCGTCGAAGCCGTCGGCGTCCAGCCCCTCGCGAATCGCGCCGACCATTCCGTCGATCATACCCGAGGGCGCGACCATGTCGGCCCCGGCGGCGGCGTGGCTCGTCGCGATTCGCTGCAGCAGGCCCAGCGTCTCGTCGTTGCGAACCGTCAGCCGCGGGTCGTCCTCGGCGTCGGCTTCGAGGACGCCGCAGTGGCCGTGGTCGGTGTACTCACAGAGGCACACGTCGGTGATGACGTACGCGTCCGTCTCGCTCGCGATGCGGCGGGTGGCTTCCTGGACGACGCCGTCCTCGGCCCAGGCGCGGGTGCCCTTCGGGTCCTTCGACTCGGGGACGCCGAACAGCATCACGGCCTCGACGCCCGTCTCGCGGACCTCCTCGACGCGCTCGACGGCCTGGTCGACGGGGACGCGCTCGTGGCCCGGCATCGTCTCGATGGGGACGCGCTCGTCGGTTGTCGCGTCGACGAACACCGGGGCGATGAGGTCCGCCGCCGAGAGGTCGGTCTCGCGCACCAGCGGGCGTACGCCGTCGGTCCGCAGGCGACGCGGGCGCTGTGTCATGTCCATATCCCCTCTCTGACCCTCGGAGCCATGAACCCACCGCTCACGCGACTGCGGGTCGCCGTCGCGTCACCGGCTCAGGACGCCAGTTCGGCCCGGTCGGTGACCGGGTCGTCGCGGGTGCCGCCGACGAGGATGAGGCCCACCGCGACGCCGACGACCGCGTACGCTACCGCGTCGGTTTCGATGGTTACGGCCGACAGGAACTGGACGCCGAAAGCGGCCGTTAGTACGAGAAAGCCGGCCGCCGTCCACGGCGCGTCGGAAGCAATGGCGACTAGACAGCACCAGCCGGCGAATCCGGTCATCGCCGCTCCAGCGACCGTCGAGATCGGGACACCAGCTATCGTCGTCGGCTCGAACACGCCGCCGAGAGCGAGGAAGACGATGACGGGGGCCCCGACGGCGGCGAAGAGGCGGGACAGGGAGGGAGCCATCGTTGGTAGTACTCCTGTCCGCGGAATGAACGTTTCGCCGCCGTCCGTGTCGGTACCGACCGCGTGCCAGAACGTCGATGTTCGCGCTGGGACCTCACGCGAGTACTGGCGACCGACACTGACGCCGCGTGCGGCCTGGTCCGAACCGTGGTTGAGGACTACGGACTGCTGGTCGTCCCCGGTTTCTTCGTCGTCCTCGGCGTCGCCGGCATGGCGACGCGGCGGTTCCTCGCGCTGTCGGCGCTCGGGACCGTCTCGTTCGAGCTACTGCTCGCGGCGGTCGCGATGGGCGTCTTCGAACTGTTCTAATCGACCGTCTCGATTCGCTCGCGGAGCCACGCCGCCGCCTCGGTGACGGCGGCCGCGTCCTCGCCCGTGATCTTCACCCGTCCCGGCGCGTCGTCCTTGCGGGGGTAGCTCCCGACGGCGACCCCGAACCGCTCGCTGGCCGCGGTGACGTGACCGACCAGCGCGCCCTCGGGCGCGGGCGTGTGAAGCGTCTCCGCCGTCCGGTCGCCGTCGAAGTCGTCGGCGACGGTCTCGTACATCGCTTTCAGTTCCTCGGGGATGCCCGGCATGACGTAGACGCCGTCGACCACGCAGCCGGCGGCGAAGCTCTCGTCGGTCAGCAGGGGCTGGCCGCCCTCGGGGACCGACGCCCACGCGTCGAGGTCGAGGTCCATATCGTAGCGATCCACCATCTCCGGGTTGTCCGCGGCGAAGCGCTCGGCCTTCGCTTCGAGGTGCGCCCGAACCGAGTCGGGCACGACGAGGTCGCGGTCGAAGGCCCGCGCCACGCCCGCCTTCGTCACGTCGTCCGGCGTCCCGCCGATGCCGCCGGTGACGATGACCGCGTCGAACGCGTCGTGGAACCGGGCCACGGCGTTGGCGATGACCGCCTCGTCGTCGGGCACGGTCAGGACGCGGGTGACCGTCGCGCCCGCGGCGGTGAGCCGTCGCCCGAGCCACGAGGCGTTCGTGTTCTCGGTGTCTCCGGACAGCAGTTCGTCGCCGACGGTGACCAGTGCGACCTGCATCGCCCTCACGTTGGGCAGGGCGGATGGTAAGCCTTCGTCCGGTCGAACTCGGCACAGAATTGGAACAACGGTTACTTGTCACTCCGACGGAGCAGGCGTATGAAACGACGAACCGTCCTCGGGGGGCTCGGCGGACTGGCCGCGTTCGCCGGCGGGGGCTATTTCGCGTTCGAACTGTTCGCGCCCGAACGGACAACAGCGGCGACAGTACCGTGACCGTCCACAAGCGCGGCGAGTTCGTCGGGAAAGCGGGCCACCGGTGTTCCGGCACGGTCGAACTCTCCGAGGACGCGGACGGCCTGTTCCTCCAGTTTCGGGACTACGAGCAGACCCAGGGTCCGGACGTGTTCTGCTACGTCACCCCCGACGAGGACCCGGATACCTCTGCCGAGATCGCCGCGGGGACGAAGGTGCTGATCGACGGCGGCGAGAGCACGAAGACCGGGACGTTCTCGCAGTCACTCCCCGCGGGCGTCACCGTCGCGGACACGAACGGCGTCGGCATCTGGTGTGACGACTTCGCGGTGCCGTTCGGTGCGGCGACGCTCTCGGACGTGTAATCCCCCCTGACGTCGGTCTCACTGGTGGCCGCCACGGTTCTGGACCCCGGACGACTGTTCCGTGGTCTTCTCGGTCGATCGATTCTGTCGAAATACTCGATGGCTGATCGGTTTCGGCGGACGTGCTGCATTCAGCGCGCGAGTTCAGCACGCGAGGTCGCTATTCCAAGCCGTGTCCATAGCGGTCAATACAAGCGAAGGGGTTACCGAGGACGTGATCCGATATCCAACCCGCTGAGGAGCTCGCTGGCGCTCACTTTCGGAGTATGGTTATAGACGCGCGATGTCTTTCATGACCCATGGACTCAGTATTCTTCGACTCTCGCAACGAGTTCCGCACCTGGTTGGAGAAGTACCACGACACGGCCGAGGAGTTGTGGATCGGCTACTACAAGGTCGACGCCGAGCAATCTGGTATCGGCTACGGTGAGTCGGTCGAGGAAGCGCTCTGCTTCGGGTGGATCGACGGCCTGGTCAAGGGCATCGACGACGAGACGTACACCCGTCGGTTCACGCCAAGGAGCCCCGACAGCAAGTGGTCGAAGGCGAACAAGGAGCGGGTCGCAGCGATGATCGAGGCGGGGAAGATGACCCCGGCCGGAATGGAACTCGTCGACGCGGCGAAGGAGTCGGGCGAGTGGGCGGCGGCCTATCGGCTCGCTGACGACCACGAAATCCCGGCCGAACTTGAGGCGGCGCTGCGTGAGAACGAGACCGCCTGGGAGAACTTCCAGAACTTCTCGAACACTGACCAGCACGCTTTCATCGCGGCCGTCGAGGAGGCTCAGACAGACGAGACCAAGCAAAAGCGCATCGAACGGACGGTCGAACTTGCGGCGCAGGACCTCCGAGCATACGACGAGAACAACAAGCGGCGGCTGTGATGCGGCCTTTTCTGAGGACCCCGTTCCTCAAGAACTCTCGTATTCTCATGTTCCACCTCGTCACCATTGCGGACGAAGTTACGCCTTTGCTCACCGGGAATGCCCGTGCAGTACGCGCTCTGTATCTCGCACGCAGGTTCTGCGGGTTTCACCAAAGCCGTTCTGTTCTTATCGGTTCGCAATTCTCGACGGGACACATTGCTCGAAAGCCCCCAGGCACGCGTGGGCTGCGACTCGCTGCGGTCCTCGCCTAGTTACAGGGGAACGCGTCGCTGTCCTCACTGGGAATCCGAAAGCCCCCGGGAACGCGTGGGCTGCGACTCGCTGCGGTCCTCGCTCCGCTGCGGTCCTTGCGTCGTCTCGCTCCACGCGTGCCTGGCCCCTTTCAGTCCCGCCCTACAGCACCGCACGACAGCCACGCGCCTCCCCACCCGATTGCGCTGCTCGCTCACTTCGCTCGCTCCGCTGCTCATCCCTCGCGCGGATGCATCGGCCGACGGAGCGGCCGATGGCGCACGCCACAGCAGTCGGTCTGGTGGGGACTCTGCGAACGGTGTGTGCGGTGACGGGATGAGCGGTGACGGCGTCGGAAAATCCGGACACTCGGTGGCTGGCTCAGACGGTCTGGTGCTGTTCGTCCAGCGCCTCGGCCAGCAGTTCCGTCACGCCGACGACGTCGATGTCGTCCTCGTAGCCCCCGGTCTTCCGGCCGTCCTCGTACATCGTCATGCACATCGGGCAGGCGACGACGAACGTCTCGACGGCGTCGCCGGCGTCGGTGTCCTCCAGGGCCTCGCGCAGGCGTTCCTCGCTCGGCTTCGTCTCCTCTTCGAAGTCCATCCAGAGGCCGCCACCGCCGCCGCCACAGCAGAAGGAGTCGTCGCGGTTGCGCGGCATCTCGTGCAGGTCCGCGCCGGTCGCCCGGACGAGGTCCCGCGGGGCCTCGAAGACGTCGTTGTACCGCCCGAGGTGACAGGGGTCGTGGTAGGTGACGGTGTAGTCGAGTTCGGTCCCCGTGAGGCCGAGCGCGCCCGACTCCGCGAGGTCCGCGACCACCTGCGTGTAGTGGAACACGTCCGCGCCGTCCCACTCGCACGCCTCGAACTCGGGGTACTCGTTGGCGAACGTGTTGTAGGCGTGGGGGTCCGTCGTCACGATGGACTCGTACTCGCAGTCCGCGATGGCGGCCGCGTTGTCCTCGACGAGCATCTCGTAGAGGCCTTCCTCGCCGACGCGGCGGACGTCGTTGCCGTCGGTCTGTTCGGCCTCGTAGAGGATGCCGTAGTCGACGCCGGCGGCCTCGAACACCGTGGCGAGCGCGCGGGCGACTCGCTGGTTTCGCTCGTCGTAGCTCGGGTAGTCGCCGACGTACCAGAGGTACTCGACGTGCTCCTCGCGGGCGTCGGGGACCTCGAAGTCCAGGTCCTCGGTCCAGTCGGGGCGCTTGCGCTCGGGGTCGCCGAAGGTGTTGCCGTGCTGGAAGACGTTCATCATCGCGTCCTGGACGTGCTCGTCCATCTCGCCGGCCTCCGTGAGCCGGCGGTTCATCTCGGTGAACTGCGTGACGTGCTCGATGTCGACCGGGCAGGCGTCCATACAGGCCATACAGGACATACAGGACTCCATGGTGTGGGCGTCGATGACCGAACTGCCCCCGTCTGCGACGATGGGCACGTCCTCGCCGCCGGCGTCGCGCTCCTCGCGGTAGCGTTTCAGGTCGAGGATGACGTTGCGCGGGTCCAGCGGCCGGCCGGACGCCTTCGCCGGGCAGACCGACGAACAGCGGCCGCACTTCGTGCAGGCGTCGTGGTCGAGCAACTGCTTCCACGAGAAGTCGTCGATGTCGCTGGGGCCGATGTCTTCCGGGGCGGCGTCGCTCGGCACGCCCGGCAGTCGGACGCCCGCCTTCTCGTCGCGGGCGACGAGGTTGGCGAACGACGAGAGCATGTGAAACGGCTTGGCGTAGGGTATCCAGGCGACGAACCACAGCGCGACGAGCGCGTGGCTCCACCAGACGAACGGGTAGGCCGCGGCGGCCTGCTCGGGCGTGACGCCGGCCACCACAAGCACGTCTCTGACGAACCAGCCGACGAAGCTCACCGTCTCGAAGGACACGTCGCGGACCGTCGACGTACCGAGGATGCGGACGCCCTCGGTGAGGTAGCCGCCGACGCCCAGCACGAACAGCGCGCCGAGAAAGAGGTCGTCCTCGCGGGCGGTGTGGCGGTCGTGGAGGCGCTCCAGTCGGCGGCCGTAGCGCCGCCACAGGGCGACGCCGACGCCGACGACGAACAGCAGCCCCATCGCGTCCATCACGAACGAATAGGAGAGGTAAAAGCGCCCGACGAAAAAGGAGTCGCCGGTCAGCGGCCGGTAGAGGTCCATGTCGATGCCCAGTATCGTCGTGCCGATGAGCAGCGTCAGGAAGCCCCAGACGACGAAGGCGTGCATCACGCCGGCGACGGCGTCGCGGTCCAGTTGCTTGCGGTTCGAGAGCGCGAGCCGCGCCGCCGCGAGCGTCCGGCCGGGCAGGTCGTCGAGGCGCTCGACCGGGTCGTCGCTCCCCTGCGCGTAGCGGGCGACCCGCGCGTACACTCCGTAGAAGAAGACCAGCAGGGCGAGCGCCGCGAGGTAGTAGAAGAGGGCCTTCCCCACCGACCCGATGCGCCAGAACGTGGGCCGCGTGGTCGCCTGGAGTGCCATTGACATACGGTAACACGTGATTCGCGAGCGCATAAAGGTTGCCACGACCCCGTTCCGTCCTGCGGGAATTCAGACACCGTTGAAAGTTTCACGCACTTTCAGTTGCCCGTCCGACAGATATATGTTCACAGGGACGTAGGTTGTGGCTCGATGGACGAGAAGACCGAAGAGCTCCGTGACATCTTCATGGACGTGGCCGAGGACGGGTCCGTCACGGAGTCACAGGAGGCGTCGAGGGGGTCTCTCACCGACACCGACGAGGCCAGCGTCGCGGAGCGACTCGGCGCGGTCGTCTCGCGGATGCGCGAGCGCTACGCGTTCGAGACCGACCTCGACGACGAGACGCTGGTCACCGTCGTCCGTCGGTTCTACGAGGGGACCGACGACGCGGCCGTCGCCGACGAGCTCGGCGTCGACGAGTCCGCCGTCGTCGAGGCGCGCCTCGACCTGCACCTCGTCCGCGAGGAAGACACCGAGGCCCCGTTCGACCTGGCCGCGTTCCGCCGGCGCGTCGCCGACGAGGACCCGACCATCGCCGAACTGGCCGACGCGTTCGACATGGAGGAGTCCTGGGCCGCCCACTACCGCCGCGTCGTCGGCGCACAGGACGCCGCCCGCCGGGTGTCCCACCGCTTCCAGAGCGAGTTCGAGGACGTGCTCACCGACGCCGGCCTCTCGACCCGACACGCCGCCGCCCTCCGCGAGGACGGCCTCGACGAGGCCACGGAGGACATCGACTCGCTGGACTCCGACGCCGACGTGTCGATGTGACCGAACGCGGACCGGACGAACCTTTTTGACCGAACACGGGCCCAGCGAGGGCCATGTCGACCCACACGTTTCGGGACCTGGAGACGGCCGCCTACTGCCCGCGGAAGCTCTACTACCGGCGGCGCGACGGCGCTGGCGAGATTCCAGACGAGATCGAAGCCGTCCGGCGACTCGCGACCGAGTACGAGCGCCTGCTGACCGACGACGCCGCTCTGCTCGCCGCGCCCGTCGAGGTCGGCCCCGACGAGTACCGGGACCGGCTCCGGTCCCTGCGTGACAGCCTCGCCGACTGGGACGCGCTCGTCGCGCCCGCAGCGCTGGACGTGTACCTGGAGGGCAAGGACGCCCGCGGCATCGCTCACAAGCTCGTCGCCGGCGCGGACGGGACCGTCCCGTCGCTGGCCTTCGCCGGTCGGCCGCCGGAGAACGGCGTCTGGGAGCCCCAGACCGTCCGGCTCGTCGCCGCCGCGAAGGCGCTGGCCTGGGAGCGCGAGCGCGAAGTCTCACACGCCTACGCCGAGTACCCGGCCTACGGCGTGGTCCGCAGAATCGACGTGAACGCGCGCCGCGCCGGCGTTTACCGGCGGGCGGTCCGGACCGCCGACAGTATCGACGGCCCGCCGGGACGGGTCCGCAACGACGCCAAGTGCGCGCCCTGCGAGTTCCGGGAGAACTGCGGCGTCAGGACGCGGTCGCTCCGGTCGATGCTCCGCTGACGACCGGCCGTCACTCGCGGTCGGCCAGCCACGCCTCGATCTCGTCGGCCATCGCGCCCCGGCGGTGGATGGTCCCCGCGTCCACGTCCACGACGGTCGAGCCCGTGCCGCCGGTCTCGCCGCCGTCCAGCACCACGTCGGCCCGCTCGGCGATGGCGTCGAGGTCGTCGACGGTCCGGACGCTCGGCTTCCCGGAGACGTTGGCGCTGGTCGCCGTCAGCGGCCCGGTCTCGGCCAGCAGGTCGAGCGCCACCTCGTGGTCGGGGACGCGGACCCCGACGCGGTCGCGGCCGGCGACGAGTACGTCCGGCACCGCCTCGCGGCGCTCGACGACGACGGTGACGGGGCCGGGGAGGAACGCGCGCATGAACGCCAGTTCGCGCTCGCTCGGGCGCGTGTACTCGCGCGCCGTCTCGACGTCCGGGACCGCCATCGAGACCGGCTTCTCGCGGTCGCGGCCCTTCGCGGCGAAGACGCCTTCGACGGCGTGGGCGTCCAGCGCGTCCGCTCCGAGGCCGTACACCGTCTCCGTCGGGTAGACGACGAGCCCGCCCTCGCGGACGGCCGCCGCGGCGTCTGCGATCGTCGCCATGGTCAGAGCCGGGCCTCGACCGCGTCGTAGTCGGGGAAGTCGGGCCACTCCTCGGCCACCCAGGCGTACTCGACGGTCCGGTCGCCGTCGAGGACGAACACAGCCGGCCGCGGCTCTTCGAGGCCGGCCATCCCGTCGAGGTCCATGTCGATGCCGAACTCGCGGGCGACGGCGTTGCCCGGGTCCGAGAACAGCCGGTAGTCGCCGGCGATGTCGCGCTCGTCGAGCAGTCGCTTGTGGGCGTACGGCGTCGAGATGGAGCAGCCGACGACGGTGGCGTCCGCGTGCCACCCGCGGTCGCGTATCTCGTTCCAGACGTACGTGGCCGGGAACGCCCCGTCCATCGCGTGGAAGACGAGCACCACGCGCTCGCTCTCGGCACACAGCGCCGACAGCGACTCGTCCTCCCAGTACTCGTCGTTCACGAGCGGACGTGTGAAATCGGGGGCCGTCTCGCCCTCCTCGGGGTGGTCGGCCGGGCCCAGCTCGACCACGTCGAAGTCGAGGTCCATCAGGCCGCACCTCCCTCGTCGCCCTGCCCGTACGTCCGGTCGAGGTAGTCGACGATGTTGGCGCTCTCGGACATCGTCACGCCGGTGTCCTCGTCGACGATTGCCGGGACGGTCCGCTTTCCCGTGAGGCGCTTGACCACGTCCCGGTCGGCGTGCATCGGTTCGACGAACCGCGAGCGGTACTCGAGCCCGAGCGCGTCCAGTTTCCGGACGACGCGCTCGCAGAACGGACACGCCTGCAGCCGATACAGCGTGAGTGTGGGGTCGCTCATACGGCGGTGGTACGCGCGAACGCCGTGTAAGGCCTTCGGCGGCGGTGTGCCCATGACAAGTCTTAATCCCCGTGCATCACAACTTCGACCGTTGATGTCCCTGGACCCACCTGTGCCGTTCGAGCTGTCTCCAGCGACGCTGCAAGCGATCGACGTCGTCGGCGTCCCGGTTCCCCAAAGCGCGGTCCTCTTCGGCGGTATCGCCACCATCGTGGCCCTCATCGTTCTCTCGGCGTTCTTCTCGTCCTCGGAAATCGCGATGTTCTCGCTGCCCGCCCACCGGACCGAGGCGCTCGTCGAGGACGGGATCGCGGGCGCGAAGACGCTCAAGCGACTCAAGAGCGACCCGCACCGCCTGCTCGTCACGATCCTCGTCGGGAACAACCTCGTCAACATCGCGATGTCCTCCATCGCGACGGGGCTGCTGGCGATGTACGTCGAGAGCCAGGGCGCGGCGGTCGCCATCGCGACTTTCGGCATCACCGCCATCGTCCTGCTGTTCGGCGAGAGCGCCCCGAAGAGCTACGCGGTCGAGAACACCGAGTCCTGGGCGCTCACCATCGCACGCCCGCTCCACCTCGCCGAGCGGGTCCTCCTGCCGCTTATCCTCCTGTTCGACTACCTCACCCGCGTCGTCAACAAGATCACCGGCGGCCGGTCGGCCATCGAGACGTCCTACGTCACCCGCGAGGAGATTCAGGACATCATCGAGACGGGCGAGCGCGAGGGCGTCCTGGACGAGGAGGAGCGAGAGATGCTCCAGCGCACCCTGCGGTTCAACGACACCATCGCCAAGGAGGTGATGACGCCCCGACTCGACATGACCGCCGTCGCCAAGGAGTCCTCCATCGAGGAGGCCCTCGAGACCTGTATTCAGAGCGGGCACGCCCGCATCCCGGTCTACGAGGGGAGCCTGGACAACGTCATCGGCGTCATCCACATCCGCGACCTCGTCCGCGACCTCAACTACGGCGAGGCGCTGGCCCGTGACATGGACTTAGAGGACCTCATCGAACCGACGCTGCACGTCCCCGAGTCCAAGAACGTCGACGACCTGCTGACCGAGATGCGCAAAGAGCGCATGCACATGGTCATCGTCATCGACGAGTTCGGGACCACCGAGGGGCTGGTCACCATGGAGGACCTGACCGAGGAGATCGTCGGCGAGATACTCGAAGGCGAGGAGGAAGAGCCGATCGAGTACGTCGACGACGACACCGTGACGGTCAAAGGCGAGGTCAACATCGAGGAGGTCAACGAGGCACTGGACCTCGAACTCCCCGAGGGCGAGGAGTTCGAGACCATCGCCGGCTTCATCTTCAACCGGGCCGGCCGCCTCGTCGAGGAGGGCGAGACCATCACCTACGACGGCGTCGAGATCCGCGTCGAGCAGGTCGAGAACACCCGCATCATGAAGGCGCGCGTCGTCCGACTCGACCGGGACGCGGAGGACGCGGAGGACGCCGAGGTCACGACGGAGTGAGCCGGGCCGTCCGAATCGCCGCGCTCGCTATTTTCGGCCGTACGTCACTCGCGTCGCGAGCTCGTCGAGCCGCCGCTTGACCCCGCCGAGCCACGCCGCCGGCGAGACGGCGCGCGCCTCGCCGTCGTCCACCTCGATGCGGGCCTCGCCGAAGGCGTCCCGCTCGTTCCCGTCTGCCGTCGCGTCGACGACCGTCGACATGCTACAGCGGCCGCAGGATTCGGCGTCGTCGTTCATGCGACTTAGTACCACGCCCAGCCTGACAAACGTGTCGGTCGCGTCGGACGGACAGAACGGTAGGCTCATTGCGGGGAGGGGACAAGCCGGGCGTAGATGGTCGCGACGAGTGTCCTCGTGACGCTGCTTATCGCTTCGCTCGCGAGCCTGTTCATGGCGTGGGCCATCGGCGCGGGGTCGTCGGGGTCGACGCCCTTCGCGCCGGCGGTCGGCGCGAACGCGATTTCGGTCATGCGAGCGGGCTTTCTCGTCGGCATCCTCGGCCTGGCCGGGGCCGTGTTACAGGGCGCGAACGTCACCGAGACCGTCGGGAGCGGACTCGTCGTCTTCCCCGACGGCACCGGCCTGTCGGCGGTGGCCGCAATCATCGCCCTCCTGACGGCGGCCCTGCTGGTGGCCGTCGGCATCTTCACAGGCTACCCGATCGCGACGGCGTTCACCGTCACCGGCGCGGTCGTCGGCGTCGGCCTGGCGATGGGCGGCCAGCCCGCGACGGCGAAGTATATCGAAATCGTCTCGCTGTGGGTCGCGGTCCCCTTCGTCGGCGGCGGGATGGCCTTCGCCGTCGCCTGGCTGTTGCGCCACGAGGCCACCGAGGAGGGGCGGCTCGTCCCCCTGCTGGCCGGCGTCGTCGGCGCGATCCTCGCCAACGTCGAGTTCGTCCTGCTGGCACCCGGCGACGAGCAGGCGTCGGTCGCGCGGGCGACCGCTCGCTCGCTCGACGCGCCGCCGCTTCCGACGATCGCGGCGATCACGCTGTGCTGTGGCGCGGTCGCGGCGGCGCTGCTGTACCGGGACGTGCGGGCCGACGAGGCCGCCGGACAGCGCCACTTCCTGCTCGTGCTGGGCGGCCTCGTCGCGTTCTCGGCTGGCGGCAGTCAGGTCGGCCTCGCGCTCGGCCCGCTGCTCCCGCTGCTCGGGACCGGCCCGACGGCGGCGATACCCATCACCGGCGTCCTGCTGTTCGGCGGTGTCGGCCTGCTCGTCGGCTCCTGGACCGGCGCGCCGCGGATGATAAAGGCGCTGGCACAGGACTACTCCTCGCTCGGCCCGCGCCGGTCCATCGCGGCGCTCATCCCCAGTTTCGTCATCGCCCAGACCGCCGTGTTCTTCGGCATCCCCGTCTCGTTCAACGAGATCATCGTCTCGGCAATCGTCGGTTCCGGGGCCGCCGCGGGCGGCGGCGAGGTCAGCCGCGAGAAGATGGGCAAGACGGTGCTGGCGTGGGCCGGGTCGCTGGCGCTCGCGTTCGGGCTGAGCTACGGCGTGTTCGCGGCCGTCTCGCTCCTCCCCTAGCGGAGCACGAGCAGATAGGTCAGCGCCGCCACGACGAGCGTGGCGAGCGCGAGATTCGTCGTCGTGTTTCGGACCAGCCCGAAGAAGGACAGGCCCCACAGCGCGACCGCGCTGAACGCGAGCGACAGCAGGAGGTCGAGCGCGAGCAACACGCGGATGTCCCCGTCGGATGCCATGTGCGAACAGGTGCGTCCTATCGCAATATATATCCGGGTCGTTGGGCTTTTATTTGCCCGCGGTAAGACAAGTTCGATGAATGTCACGAACAGGCGCGGAACGCCGGTCGACCCGGTCCCGTTTCTCGTCGTCGCGCTGTCCGGTATTCTCCTGAGCTACGTCTTCCTCCCGTCGTACCTGCTCTATCTCGGCGCGCCGCTCGCGCTGGCGCTCTCGGTCACGACGGTCGTCGCCGCGGCGTCGGTCGCCGGGTCGTTCTACCGCTACTGCTGGACGGTCCGACCGGCGCTTCGGGGCGAGGTCCCCGCGTCGCTGCGCTTCCAGCGCCTCGTCTACGGGACCGCCGTGGTCGGCGCGCTGCTGGTCTTGCTGGCGCTCCCGCTCTTGCTGTAGGTTCGTCGCGGCGTCACTGACGCCCCCACAGTCATTACCCCGGGCCGTCAGGGAGTGGTATGCGCACGGTGGAGGCTTCGACGTTCGTCCCCGCGTCCGCGGTCCGGGTCGCGCGATTTCTCACGCCCGAGACCGTCGTCGAGGCGGAGGGGACGTTCGCAGTGATCGACGTCGCCGGGGACCCGCCCGTCGTGACCGGGCGGGCGAGCGGCATGACCGCGACGTTCGCCTTCGAGGAGCGATCCGACGGCTACGAGTACGCCCAGCGTGGGTCGGCCGGGCCGTTCGAGACGATGGAGACGACGCTGACCTGGGCGGGCCGCGACGACGGTACGACCGTCACCGCCCGGTCGTCGGTGAGCCTCGGCCTGCCGCTCGCGGCCCTGACCGACCGCGTGGCGGCCTGGAAGCGCCGCGGCGAACTCAGACGCCTGCTCGGCCGCGTCGAGGAAGAGTTCGAGTGACCGGCGCTACCCCGCTCCGGTCTCACCCCGACAGGTCGTCGGCGGTGCTGACGTGCATCCCGACGAACTGCCAGTCACGCGCCTCACCGGTGGCCTCCAGCGTCCCGCTCCAGCGGGTGTCGTACGCGTGGCGCGCCCCCGTCTCCGCGTCGGTCCAGCACAGTCGCACGTCGTCGCTGAACCACGCGTACCCCTCTCGCTCGGTCACGCGGAGCGCGCGGCTATCGACGGTCCAGTCGGCCGTCGTCTCGGTCTGCTCTCGCAGGCCCGCGCGGACGGTCTCAGTCCCGACCAGCCGCTCGGAGATGCCGAACTTGACGACCTCGCAGTCGTCGTCACCGGCGAAGAAGGGCCCGAGCGGGTCGCCGGCCCGGAGCGCCGCGTAGTACGCCTCGACGGTCTCGGTCGCGTTCATACCGGTGTGTACGGGCGCCAGCCGTTTCACTGCCAACCCTCGTCGTTCAGCCGCGCCGGTTCTGGAACCACTGTGCAATTTCGCGTTGAAACCGCTCGAACCAGTGCAGATCAGTGTGCAACACTTCGTACACCACGTCGTGGTCGACGTCGCCGTAGCGGTGTGCGAGGACGTTTCGGAAACCGACAGACTCCGCTATCTTCGCTTGCGTCTCCGCGGAGATGATGTCGCTTTTTCCGAGCGCTTCGATCTCCGCTTTCGAGGTCCCCTGTGGGCTGAGGTCTTCCGAGGCGCGGATGTGTTGTGCGAGGTCGATACAGGACTGAATCAGATTCATGAACGTCCGCTCGACCGCCCGCTGGAGAACGGTGTCTCCGAGGTAGCGCTCTTTGGATATTCCGCGCATCTCTCTCAAGTCGTCCGTGTAGTCGTTGATGTGGTGCAGTTTGTCGGCGACGACGGCTTCGTCGACCATTTAGCCGTCTCCGCGTGCAAGTCGGTCGATGAACTCCCGTCGCTCTCTTTCGGTCGCTCGCTCGTCGTAGTCAGATTCCACTCGTCTTTTGTACTCTGTGACGGCTTCTTGGTCTCCCACGAGGACGATTCCGTCACGAAGTGCGGCGACCGCGACCGGGGTCGGGAGGGACTCGATGTCGCTCACGTCGACGAAGCCGTCGGCGTACTCTTGGAGGTCGGCGTCGATTCGATTCCGGTGAGTGAACCGCTCGTATGCGTCCATGTCGGAGGGGAACCGGAGTGCGATATCGACGTCCGAGGTGTCGTGGGCCGAACCACGCACGTGTGAACCGAACAGCACCGCGAAGACGAGGCTCGCTTCTTCGAGGTAGTCGCGAATTGCATCGACGTTCACGCCGTCGATGGTCGGCTCACCTGTCTCTACCATACGGGACGTTCGGCGTCGTGGTTCAAATATATACGGCCGCGAGGTGGGTTCGATAGCGTCGCCCCCGACCCGCAATCCTTACGCCGCGGACGACCCCACGGACGCGTATGACAGAGGCGACGGGCATCGTCGGGGAGTTCCTCTCGCTCAAAGCGGAGACCGACGCGGACCTGCTGACGATGCAGTGCGGCGACTTCTACGAGTTCTTCGGCGACGACGCCGAGACCGTCGCCGACGAACTCGACCTGAAGGTGAGCCAGAAGTCCTCCCACGGCTCGTCGTACCCGATGGCCGGCGTCCCGGTCGACGACCTGTCGCCGTACGTCTCCGCGCTGGTCGAGCGGGGCTACCGCGTCGCCGTCGCCGACCAGCACGAGACGGCCGACGGCCACGCCCGCGAGATAACGCGCGTCGTCACGCCCGGGACCCACCTGGAGACGAGCGACGCGTCCGCCCAGCACCTCGCGGCGGTCGTCCGGGAGGCGGGACGGGGCGACGGCGACACCTACGGCCTCGCGGTCACGGACGTGACGACGGGTCAGTTTCAGGTGACGCAACTGGACGACGCCGACGCGGGCGCGGCGCTGACGGAGCTGTACACCTTCGCGCCCGCGGAGGTGCTCCCCGGCCCGGACCTCCGGAACGACGACGACTTCCTGGAGCGCCTGCGCGAGCGGACCGACGCGGCGCTGACGCTGCACGACTCGGAGTCGTTCGCGCCGGGGCGGGCGAGCCACGCCGTCCGGGAGCAGTTCGGCGGCGAGGCGGTCGACAGCGTGGGGGTCGGCGAGCAAGACGCCGCGGTTCGGGCGGCCGGCGCGGTGCTGTCCTACGTCGAGGACACGGGCGTGGGGACGCTCGCGGCCATCACGCGCCTCCAGACATACGGCGCGCGGGAGTACGTCGACCTCGACGCGACGACCCAGCGCAACCTCGAACTCACGGAGACGATGCAGGGCGACCGCTCGGGGTCGCTGTTCGACACGATCGACCACACCGTCACCGCCGCGGGCGGGCGACTGCTCCGGCGCTGGCTCCAGCGGCCGCGGCGCGACCGGGGCGAACTGGCGCGCCGGCAGTCCTGCGTGGCGGCGTTCGCGGAGTCGGCGATGGCCCGCGAGCGCATCCGCGAGACGCTGTCGGACGCCTACGACCTCGAACGGCTGGCCTCGCGGGCAACGTCGGGCAGCGCCGACGCGCGGGACCTCCGGGCGGCCCAGGAGACCCTGTCCATCCTCGGACGGGTGGCCGACGCGGTCACGGAGACCGAACGCCTGGCCGAGTCGCCCCTCGCCGACGCCGTCGCCGGGGCGGACCGCGCGGCGGCCGACGACCTCGCGGCGGACCTCGACGCCGCGCTCGTCGACGACCCGCCGGGGACGGTGAAACAGGGCGGGCTGTTCCGGAACGGCTACGACGACGATCTGGACGCCGTCATCGAGGAGCACGAGGCGGCCCTGGAGTGGCTGGACACGCTCCCGGAGCGAGAGAAGGAGCGTACGGGCATCACGCACCTCTCGGTCGACCGCAACAAGACCGACGGCTACTACATCCAGGTCGGCAAGAGCGAGACCGACGCCGTCCCCGAGTCCTACCAGCACGTCAAGACGCTGAAGAACTCCAAGCGCTACACCATTCCCGAACTCGACGAGAAGGAGCGGGAGGTCCTGCGCCTGGAGGAGCGCCGCCACGACATGGAGTACGAGCGCTTCCGGGACCTCCGCGAGCGCGTGGCCGAGCGAGCGTCGCTCCTGCAGGACGTGGGCCGGACGCTCGCCGAGGTCGACGCGCTGTCGTCGTTCGCGGTCCACGCCGTCGAGAACGACTGGACGCGCCCGGAGGTCCACGACGGGCAGGCGCTCTCCATCGAGGCCGGTCGGCACCCCGTCGTCGAGCAGACGACCGAGTTCGTCCCGAACGACCTGCACATGGACGAGGACCGCCGCTTTCTCATCGTCACCGGGCCGAACATGAGCGGGAAGTCGACGTACATGCGCCAGGCCGCGCTCGTGACGCTGCTCGCGCAGGTCGGGAGCTTCGTCCCGGCGCGGTCGGCGTCGGTCGGCCTCGTCGACGGCATCTACACCCGCGTCGGCGCGCTGGACGAACTCGCACAGGGGCGCTCGACGTTCATGGTCGAGATGCAGGAACTGTCGAACATCCTCCACTCCGCGACCGACGAGTCGCTGGTCATCCTCGACGAGGTCGGCCGCGGGACGGCGACCTTCGACGGCATCTCCATCGCGTGGGCCGCGACAGAGTACATCGCCAACACCGTCCGGTCGAAGACGCTCTTCGCGACGCACTACCACGAGCTGACGGCGCTGGGCGACGAACTGCCCACCGTCGAGAACGTCCACGTCGCGGCCGACGAGACGGACGGCGACGTGACCTTCCTCCGGACGGTGCGGGACGGGCCGACCGACCGCTCCTACGGCGTCCACGTCGCGGACCTGGCCGGCGTTCCGGCCCCCGTCGTCGACCGCTCGCGGGAGGTGCTCGACCGACTGCGCGAGGACGAGGCCATCGAGGTCCGGGGAAGCGACCGGGACGGCGGCGGGACGACACAGGCCGTCTTCGACCTGAGTTCGGGGCAGTTCGCGAGCGGCGGGTCGGCGTCGACGGACGAACCGGTGGCGACCGACGGCAGCCGCGAACAGGCCCCGGCAGAGCCCGCGGCCGACGACGCGGGCGGGCTCGACCCCGAGGCCGAGGCCGTGCTGTCGGAACTGCGGGACCTCGACGTCAACGAGACGCCGCCGGTCGAACTGCTGGCGAAGGTCCAGGACTGGCAGGACGACCTCGACGACGCGTAGCGCCGCGACCGCGGTTGTCAACGGCGATATTCGCGCCACAACCATTATACCGTGCTCATCGTTATCGTGTGCTATGACCGACGGGATTCGCGTTCTCCACGTCGACGACGATCCCGACTTCGCCGACGTGGCCGCCACCTTCCTGGAACGGGAGCGCGATTCCATCACCGTCGAGACGGAGACGAGCGCCGCCGACGGACTCGAACGGGTCAAGGACGGGGAGTTCGACTGCGTGGTCTCGGACTACGACATGCCGGGCCGCAACGGCGTCGAGTTCCTCGAATCCGTTCGCGACTGGTCCCCAGACCTGCCGTTCATCCTCTTCACCGGGAAGGGGAGCGAGGCGGTCGCGAGCGAGGCCATCTCGGCGGGCGTCACCGACTACCTCCAGAAGGCGACCGGTTCCGACCAGTACGCGCTGCTGGCGAACAAGATCGTCAACGCCGTCCAGCGGACCCGGGCCGAGCACGCCCAGCAACGCCACCTCCAAGCGATCGAGACCGCGCGGGAGGGAATCAGTATCCTCGACGAGGACGGGGAGTTCATCTACGTCAACGACGCCTACGCCGACCTCTACAGCTACGAGCCAGCGGACCTGCTCGGGGAGCACTGGGAGGTGCTCTATCGCGACGAGGACGTCGATCACGTCTGGGACGAGATCCTCCCGCGCGTCGACGAGACCGGCTACTGGCACGGCGAGACGATCGGCGTTCGCGCCGACGGGAGCACCTTCGTCGAGGACCACACGCTCGCGACGACCGAACACGACGAACTCGTCTGCACCGTCAGAGACGCCTCCGACCGCAGGCGGCGCGAGCAGGCCATCGAGGAACTCCACGCCACCGTCACGGCGTTCCTGCAGGCCGAGACCGCCGACGAGATCGCGCGGATCACGGTCCAGTCGGCCCGCGACATCCTCGACATGCCGGCCAACGCGGTCCACTTCGCCGACGGTGACGACGGAGACTTGCGGCCGGTCGCCTGGACCGAGGAGGCCGAAGACATCGTCGGGACGCCACCGGTGATCGGGCCCGGCGACGGCCTCGCGTGGGAGGCGTTCGAGGCGGGCGAGCCACAGGTCCACGACGACGTGTCGGCGAATCCCGGCCGGTACAACCCCGAGACGGAGGTGCGAAGCGAGATTCTCCTCCCGCTCGACGAGCACGGCGTTCTCCTCGTCGGGTCCCAGGAGCCGACCGCGTTCGACGAGACGGACGTGTCACTCGCTCGGATGCTCGCCGTCCACGCGACGACGGCGCTCGACCGCCTCGACCGGGAGCGAGAGCTCCGCGCCGAGCGAGAGTTCGTCGACCAGGCGCTCGACACGCTCGACGACCTGTTCTACGTCGTCGGTCCCGACGGCGACCTCCGCCGGTGGAACGACCGAGTGCCCGCGGTCACGGGGTATACCGACGCCGAACTCGCGGACCTGTCCGTTGTTGACCTCTTCCCGGACGACCAGGCCGACGTGGTCGACGCGGCGCTCGAGCGGGCGCTCGAGACCGGTCGGACGAGCGTCGAAGCGGACCTCCGCACCGCCGACGGGGAGCGGTTCCCCTACGAGTTCACCGGCGCGCGACTGAGGGACCCCGACGGGGGGCGTTCCGGGGTCGTCGGCATCGGCCGAGACATCACGCGCCGCAAAGCGCGCGAACAGCAACTCTCGCGACAGAACGAGCGCCTCGACGAGTTCACCAGCGTCGTCAGCCACGACCTCCGGAACCCGCTGGCGCTCGCCGCGGGCCACCTCGACCTCGCCCGCGAGGAGCGCGACAGCGAGCACCTGGAAACCGTGGCGGACGCCCACGAGCGGATGGGGGCGCTCATCGAGGACCTCCTGACGTTCGCGCGGGACGGCGAGTCCGCGACCGACCTCGAACCCGTCTCGCTCGAAGACGCGGCCGCGGACTGCTGGGAGAGCGTCCGGACGGATGCCGCGACGCTCGACGTCGAGACCGACCGCCGGGTCCGCGCCGACCCGGCGAAGCTCCGGCGACTGTTCGAGAACCTCTTTCGAAACGCCGTGGAGCATGGCTCGACAAGCCTTCCTTCGCAGGCCCAGGAAGACGCCGTGGAGCATGGCTCCACGAGCAGTCAGAACGCGTCGCGTTCTGACGACGCCGTCGAGCACGGCTCGACGACCCCTCGCTCGCAGACGCGCGACGCCACCGGCGACGTGACCGTGACCGTCGGCGACGTGGACGGCGGCTTCTACGTGGCCGACGACGGGCCGGGCATCTCTGTCGACGAGCGCGACCGGGTGTTCGAAGCGCGGTACTCCGCGAGCGGCGACGGCACCGGCTTCGGTCTCGCCATCGTCCGTCGCATCGCCGACGACCACGGCTGGACGGTCTCCGTCACCGAGGGCGAGGCCGGCGGCGCGCGCTTCGAAATCACGGGCGTCGAAACGCCCTGACTTCGGCGCTGGCTGGCGCGACGGCGCACTGGTAGCTGCCCTTTTCTTTCCGAGGCCCGCAGATGGAGCCATGCCACCCCAGCGAACGCGCCGGTCGGGGGCGACCGCCGAGGCGTCGTCCGCCACCGACGTGGAGGAGTCGCCGCCCGCGCTCGCCGTCGAGGGGCTGACGAAACGGTTCGGGAGCGGCGCGAACGCCGTGACGGCGGTCGACGACGTGTCCTTCGCCATCGAACGCGGGTCCGTCGTCGGCCTGCTCGGGCCCAACGGCGCGGGCAAGACCACGACGATCAAGTCGATTCTGGGGTTGGTGCTTCCCGACGCCGGGAGCGCACGGGTCCGCGGAATCGACGTCCACGCGAACCCGCGGACGGCGTACCGCCACGTCGACGCCATGCTGGAGGGGGCGCGAAACGACTACTGGCGGCTGACCGTCCGGGAGAACCTGCGGTACTTCGCGACCATCAAGGGCGTCAAGCCGCGCTCGCTGACCGACCGACACGAGCGCCTGCTGGAGAAACTCGACCTGCTGGAGAAGGCGGACGAGCCGGTCCGAAGCCTCTCGCGCGGGATGAAACAGAAGGTGTCGCTCGCGAGCGTCCTCGCCAGCGAGGCCGACGTGGTGTTTCTGGACGAGCCGACGCTCGGCCTCGACGTGGAGAGCTCGCTGACGCTTCGGCGGGAACTGCGCCGCATCGTCGAGGAGCGGGACCTGACGGCCGTCGTCAGCAGCCACGACATGGACGTTATCGAGGACGTCTGCGACCGCGTCCTCGTGATGAACGAGGGGCGGGTCATCGCCGACGACAGCGTCTCGGCCCTGCTCCGGCGGTACGCTTCGACGGGGTTCTCCGTCACCAGCGCGGACTTCACCGACGACCTGCTCGACGACCTCCGGGCGCGCTTCGACGTGGTCGAGACGACCGCCGTCGACGGCGCGACGCGGGTCGAGGTCGCGACCGACAGCGACGGCTTCTACCGCCTGCTCGACCGCTGTCGCGAGCGCGGCGTGACGCTTGAAGCCGTCGGCACGGTCGAACCGGACTTCGAAGACGTGTTCGTCGAACTGACGGGGCGCGAGCGATGACCGCCGACGGCGCGGACGACGCGGCGACGGCCGGAGCGCGGGCGGGCTATCCGGACCTCGCGCGGGCCGTCCTGTACCGCGAGTACCTGCTGTTCGTCCGCTACCCGGCCAACGCCGTCGGGGGCATCGTCATCTCCGTGTTCTTCTTCGGCCTGCTGTTCTACGGCGGCCGGATGCTGGCCGGGCGCGCGGTCACGGACTCCATCGAGGGTATCGTCGTCGGCTACTTCCTCTGGACGCTGTCAGTCGGCGCGTACCAGTCCATCTCCAGCGACATCGCCAGCGAGGCCCAGTGGGGCACGCTCGAACGCCACGTCATGACGCCGTTCGGGTTCGCGCCCGTCGCCCTGTTCAAGGGCGTCGCGAAGGTCGTCCGGACGTTCCTCACGTCGACGATCATCCTGGCCGCGATGTTGCTCATCACCGACACGACGCTCCAGCTCAGCGCCGTCACCGTGGTCGCCGTTGCGTCGCTGACCATCGCATCGGTGCTCGGACTCGGTTTCGCCGCCGGCGGCGTCGCCGTCCTCTACAAGCGCATCGGGAACTGGCTGAACCTGCTCCAGTTCGGGTTCATCCTCCTCATCTCCGCGCCGGTGTTCGACCTCGGCTGGACCCGCCTGCTCCCGCTCGCTCACGGCAGCGCGCTCCTCCAGCGGGCGATGGTCGACGGCACGCGCCTCTGGCAGTTCCCGGTGACGGACCTGGCACTGCTCGTCGGCGTCCCCGTCGGTTACGTCCTGCTCGGGTACGTCGTGTTCCGCTACACCACGCGACGGGCCAGACGCCTGGGCGTCCTCGGTGACTACTGACCGCCGGGCGAACCGGGAGGTTTTACGGTGGGGCGACACGTTGTGCCCGCTAATCGACCGGACGCTCGCACAGAGCGCAGTCGCCGCTCACACATGCCCTCCAGACTCCTCACAACGGAACGGCTCGTCCTCACCCTCGCGACCGTCGTCGTCGTCAGCGTGCTCGCCGCCGCCGCCTGGTCGGTGGCGGTCCCGAGCGCGACAGCGGCTCCGAGTCCGACCGTCGACGCCGACGTCACGACGCAGTACGACGCCATCGACGGCGTCGCGGCGACCCGGACGACGACCATCACCCGCAACGGGTCCGTTTCGAGTCGAACGGTCTACGAGGCGACGCTCCGGCCCGGGACGGGGAAACAGCGCCTCGAAGTCGTCTCAAGCACGGCGGAGCGATACGACCTGCGGGTGTCGAACGGCTCGACCCTGTGGCTGTACGACAGCGACCGCGGGAACGCGACGCGACTCTCGCTCGGCGGCGCGTCCCACGACCAGGGCGCGCGCCTCGAACGCCTGCTCGCGCGGCTGAACATGACCGCCACCGACACCCGGCCGCGAACGATCGAACCGCTGCCCGTCGTCCCCCACGGCGGCCGCCGGCCGGCGGCCGCCGCCGTCGCGTCGGGTGCCCGGATGGGCGTCAGCTACCGCGGGACTGAGACGGTCGACGGCCGGGAGGCCTACGTCGTCCACGTCGCGCCCGAGAACGGGTCGGCCTCGTACGAACAGACGCTGTGGCTCGACGCCGAGCGGTTCTTCCCGCTGAAACAGCGCACCGAGTGGACGGCCGACGGGCAGCGGACGGCGGTGACGACGACGTACGCGAACGTCAGCTACGACACCGGCGTGGGCGACGACGCGTTCGTCCCCGACTTCCCGCCGAACACGACCGTCACCGCCCCCGACACGCCGGAGACGCGGACCTACCGGTCGGTCGACGCGCTCGACGACGAGACCGACGTTCGCGTCCCCGACGTCGACCTCCCGCCGTCGTTCGAACTGGCCTACGCGACGCGGACGCGGGGCCGGGTCCACGGCGTCGGTCTCAGCTACGTGAACCGGACGAGCCGAATCACCGTGGCGAAGTACAACTTCACGTACCGGGCGGCGGAGGGCGACGAACAGGTGACGATAGACGGCCGGACGGCGTCTCTCTCGCGCGGTCTCACGTCGTCGCTGTCCTGGAACTGCGGCGAGTACCGGTACACGATCCGGGGCCAGGGGGTCTCCGCGGACCGGCTCGTCGCCATCGGTCAGTCCGTCGGGTGTCCGGCGAGCGGCTGAGGGCGGCGACACACGGCCGGCGGCCGCCGCGTCGACAGCCATCAGGGACCTGTTTTCTGGGTCAGAAGTTCGACTGGTCGTTATATTATCCAACCATGCATCGATTCTGATGCAGCGGGCCCGATGACCCCGCACCGCCCGGTCATCGCCGCTGTCTGTCCACCACCACCATGCGTCCCGGACCCATCCGGGCCGTCCGCCCTGGGGGAAATGGGTCACAAACCGGTCCTCGAGGTGGGGTGTGAATCACCGCCTTCCCCTCCAAGCCTCTGACAGCGTCCGGACGGCGATTTCGGCCCCGCCTCTGGACCGGTCTCCGCTGTCGCACCGCGCCCTCCGAGCCCTGACTTCTGACCCGGAAACTGGCAGGACCTTTTATTCTCCGACGGTTCGTGGTCCGGCACGTGAGTGAGGACCCGGACGTGGGCGATCTCCTCGATCTGCTCAGCGACGAGTACGCCCGGGATATCCTCGCAGCAACGAGTGTCAAACCCATGTCTGCGAAACAGCTCTCCGAACAGTGCGAGATGTCACAACCGACCGTGTATCGCCGGGTCGAACGGCTCCGGGAGCACGGCCTCGTCGAGGAACAGACCCGCATCGAGACGGGCGGCAACGACTACAGCGTCTTCGCGGCGACGCTCTCGGAGTTCTCGCTCGCGCTCGACGACGGGGCGTTCGACGCCGCCGTCGAGCGGACTGCGTCCTCCGCGTTCCCCGGGCAGGACGAACAGGACACGGCCGACCGATTCACGAAGATGTGGGAGAACCTCTGAGATGGTCGCCCTCCCGGCCCTCGTCGAGTGGCTCGTCGTCGCCCTGGCCTTCGGCTCCACCCTCCTCGGCGGGTACGTCGGCTACCAGGCCTACCGCGGCTACCGCCGCAACGACAGCCGCTCGATGCGCTACCTCTCGGTCGGCCTGTTCTGTCTCACGGCGGTGGCCTTCGCCGTCGCGTTCGTCGGCTCGGTCCTCCTCCGACAGGGCGTCCTTCCGGTTCGCTTCCAGCAGCCGCTCACGCTCGTCACCCGCGCCTTCCAGTTCGTCGGCGTGCTGTTCATCGCCTACTCGCTCCACAGCCGCGAGTAAGCCGCCGCCCGCGCCTCACTCACTCCAGCAAGCCGATATCCCGCGCGACCCGGTCCGCGAGCTCTTCCAGCACGTCCGGGTCGACCTCCGCGACCGGGTCGCCGTCGTGGAGTTGCTCGTTGTGCCGGGTGACCGCGTCCTCGACGTCGCCGAACGGGACCGCCGTTCGCGTGCCGCACCCCTCGCAGACGACCGGAATCTCCGGTCCCTCGCTGTCGATCATTGGCGACGGTTGCGCCCACCCGCCCAAATAAACTCGGGTTGGCGGCCGCCGGCCCCTTCGACGGGCGAGGCCGTCGTTCTCGCCCGTCGCGGTCGCACCGTCACTCGAGGACGCTCTTGGGACGCTTGAGGTAGAACTCCTGGTCGGTGACGCGCTCGTAGACGTCGTACAGCGTCTCGACGGCCGCGGGGTCGGGGCTGAACTGCAGGTGCGGGGCCAGGTGGTACGCCTTGCAGGTCGTCAGGAAGAAGTACAGCGTCCGGTGGTGGGCCGGCGTCGCGTCGACGACGCCCAGGCGCTCCCCGCCGAGGTCGTCCGAGAAGTCGTTGAGCATGCTCGCGATGTCGTCGCTGAGCTGTTCGTCCGGCCGCGTCAGCGGCGTCCCGAACGTCTGCTGGAAGAAGTCGCTGGTCGCCCGGAGGAACGGGTTGGCGTCCATGCCGGTCGGGTCGACGGCGGCGACGGACTCGTACAGGTCGAGCAGCGTCGACAGCTCGTCGGCCGTCACCGCGATGGGCCGGACCGGGTCGCCCTGCGGCAGCGAGTACTCCGGGAAGGAGTACGACCCCGGGTCCGGAATCCGCCCGAACACCTGATCGAGGCTCATACGACCAGTTCCGTCGGCAGCGGCCTAACTGTTGGGCCGGCTCGGCGTGTTCCGGACACCCAGTTAGACGTGAACAGCCAGACCACCCTCGCTCCGGTTCGCGGGCCGAGGGCCCGCTCATCGAGTCGATGGTCCTTCGGTCCCTCGCGACCGACACGCTTTCGACCGCCCCCGACCGAGCCACGCCCATGTTCCCCGAGTTCGAGGTCGTCCCGGCGGTCGACATGCAGGACGGACAGGTGGTCCAGCTCGTCGGCGGCGAGCGCGGCACGGAGAAGACCTACGGCGACCCGGTCGAGGCCGCGCGGCGCTGGGTCGACGCCGGCGCGCGGACGCTCCACCTCGTCGACCTCGACGGCGCGTTCGAGGGCGAGCGACGGAACGCCGCGGCCATCGACGCCGTCCTCGACGCCGTGGGCGACGACGCCGAAGTGCAACTGGGCGGGGGCATCCGCACGGCCGAGGGCGCGATTTCCCTGCTCGACCGCGGCCTCGACCGCGTCATCCTCGGGACCGCTGCCGTCGAGAACCCCGACATCGTCGCCGAGATCAGCGAGACCCACCCCGAGAGCGTGCTGGTGAGCCTCGACGCGAAGGGCGGCGAGGTCGTCGTCTCGGGGTGGACCGAGGGCACGGGACTCGACCCCGCCGAGGCGGCCGAGCGGTACGCCGACCTGGGTGCGGGCGGCATCCTCTTTACCGACGTGGACGTGGAGGGGCGACTCGACGGCGTGCGGACCGACCCGGTCCGGCGACTGGTCGAGGCCGTCGATATCCCGGTCGTCGCCAGCGGCGGCGTCGCGACCATCGACGACGTGCTGGCGCTGGAGCGGGCCGGGGCGGCGGCCGTCGTCGTCGGCAGCGCGCTCTACGAGGGCGAGTTCACCCTCGAAGCGGCGATGGACGCCGTGGCCGAGTCCTAATCCAGCGAGACGAACGGGAGCGTCGCCCGCGAGTCGGCCCCGTAGGCGAGCGCGTCGGCCTGGCTCACGCCGTCGGGCGTCACCAGGTCCATGACGCGTGGCGCGTTCTCGACTGCGCCGGATTTCGCGCCGCCGAAGACGTACTCCTGGGCCGTCTCCGCGACGGGCCGAAGCGAGCCGCGGTCCTCCGACTGGACCATCGCGACGACTTCGAGGTCCGCGGCGTCGACGCCGTCGAAGGCCGCGCGGTCGACGCTCAGCGTGACCGTCCCGGCGTCTGTGTCGACCGCCTCGCCGACCGAGACGACGTTCCCATCGCCGTCGGTGAGCGGGGCCCCGCTCGCGTCGACGGCGCTCTTCGAGTAGCCGCTGATCTCCAGGCGGTACTGCCAGGGCGCTTCGAAGTCGACGGTCGCGCCGAGGTCGTCGAGGCTGCCGGTCGCGCCGCCGTCGGCGCTCGGGTCGCGGAGCCAGAGGACGAACCACTGCGGCGAGAAGCCGCGGCTGCTGCCGAAGGCGTTGTAGAGCGTCTCCACCTCGACGGTGAAGCGAGCGAGGCTCGGCGTCTGCTCGACCGTCACCGAGCGCAGGTCGAACGCGCCCGACTGGAACGCGTCGGCCGTCGGGTAGGTGTAGCCGCCGGGGCCGTGGTCGTCGCCCGCCGGGTCCGCGAGGTCGGCCACCGTCGCGGGCGGCTTGATGGTCACGGTCTCGCTGGCGAGCGTCGTGCCGTCCGGCAGCGCGACCGTCACCTCGTACTCGCCGGCCTCGTCGATGCTGTAGCCGACGGTGTCCGTATAGTCGCTCGCCTCCGGCGGGATGCGGACGTTCTCGGTGCGGACGAACTCGCCGTCGACGTACAGTTCGGTGGTCGTCCCGCCGACGAACGCGCCGCCGTTGTCGCCGGTCGCCTCGATGAACGGCTCCTGGACGAACGCCTCGTCGGCGACGCTGACATCGAAGTCCTGTTCCGGGCGCTCGTAGGCGGGCAGGTCGTTGATCTCCTGGCCCTGTGCCGGCCGGAGGCGGACCGCGGTCCCGCCGCTGCCGACCATCGACGCGAGCAGCGTCGTGCCCGGGTCGACGACGGCCTCCGTGACGCGAACGTCGGTCAGGTTCTCGTCGTAGCCGGCGTCGACGCCGTCGGTATAGATTTCCGCGACGTACTTCGGACCGCTCGGCCCGTTGCCGTTGCTGGTCTCGTTACCGCGTCCGTTCCCGTTGGTGCGCCCTCGCCCCTCGTCCTTCACCGCCGGCGAGAGGAAGTCGAGCGGCACGTCGACGGCGCGCCCGCCCTCGTCGGTCATCGCGCCGAGGTACCACTCCTCGCCGTGCTGGCGGGCGGTGACGGCGTAGTCGCCGATGGCCGCGTCGAGGACGCGGGTGTCGTCCCAGCCGGCGGCGGGCACGTCCTCGACGAACTGGAAGGCGTCGACCGTCTCGCCGCGGATGGGCGCGGTCTCCGGCTCCGGCATCGACGCGCCGGGTTCGGTGACGGCGACTGAATCGAGGTTGATGCCGCCGGTGTCTCCGTCGGTGAACGCGACGGCGACCTCGTCCTCGCCGCCGGACAGCGAGACGGTGGTCGAGACGGCGTCCCAGTCGTTCCAGTACTCCGTCGGCGGGAACGCGACCTGCGCGGCCTCGCCGCCGTTCACCAGGACCGTCGCCGTCCGGTCGGTGTCCGCCGGGACGGCGTTGTTCTCGGCGTCGCTGGCGTAGCGCAGGTGGAGGTCGTGCTCGCCTTCGCTTGCGCCCTCGACGGTCCAGGCGACGCTCGCGCCGGGCGACGCGCCGTTGGGATCGACGGCGACGTACCGCTCGCCCTGCGCGTTGGGCCAGCGAGACGCCGTCGAGAAGCCGTCGATATCGCCCCACTCGGCCTGTGCGACCTCGCCGACCTCGGTCGTCGACGGCTGGTCGGCCAGGTAGGAACTGGGCAGGTCGGCGACCATCTGGAGGCCGCTGAAGTACGTCGGATACATCGCCAGCTGCTTCGCGCGGGTCGTCTCAATGCCGCCCGAGCCCGAGTCCGTGTCGAAGATGCCCGGCGTGTACTCCATGGGGCCGGCCAGCATCCGCGTGAACGGGATGGTGACGTGGTGGGACGGGCTCACGTCGCCGAAGGCGTCGTACTCCTGGCCCTTGACGCCCTCGCGGGTCATGAGGTTCGGGTACTGTCGGCGGCGACCGGTGGGGTGAATCGGCTCGTGCACGTCGAGCATCTGGCGGTTGGCGGCCGCAGTCTCGGCGACGAGCGTGTGGTGGTTCACGAGCACCTGGTTGTGGTGGTTGTGCCCCTCGCCGGCGAGGTCCCCGCTGTCGGCGACGTAGCCGGTCTTGATGGTCCGGACGCCGAGGTCGTCGTACAGCGGGTAGGCCTCGTCGAGCTGGGACTCGTAGTTCTCGAAGCCGCCCGCCGTCTCGTTGTGCATCGTCAGCTGGGTCGGCTGGTCGAGGCCGGGGCCGTAGCTCGTGACCTCCTCGAGGTCGAAGTCCGGATAGGGCTGGTCGAAGTCGAACGCCGTGCCGCCGCCGTCGGGATAGCTCGACCACCCCTCGTTCCAGCCTTCGACGAGGACGCCGGGGATGCCGTGCTCGCTGGCGAAGTCCATGTACTGCTTTGCGCGCCCGGTCTGTGCGCCGTGGTTGCCCGAGTTCGGCCCCGTGTACTCCCAGTCCGCCCGGCCGGTTATCATCAGCCACCAGACGCCGACGAACTTCTGTGGCTCGATCCAGTCGACGCCCTGCGTGAACACCTCCTCGTCGTAGTCCTCGTTGAGCGTGACGACGAGGCTCGATTCGACGAGGTCGCCGGGACCGGTGCCGACCTGGACCGTCCGCCAGGGCGTGACGTGCGGGGCCGACGCCGAGACCTTCGTCCCGTCGGGCAGGGGCGCGAGCGTCGACTCGAAGGTGGCGTCGCCGGCGTCCGACGGCGAGAGCGCGAGCGAGGCGTAGTCCGTCAGGTCCGCCTCGTGGACCGCGAGGTAGCGCCCGTCGTCCGTCCGCATCGTCATCGGCGTGTGGACGCCGTCGAAGGGCGTGTCGTCGAGTTCGCCGGCGACCTCGCTCAGCGCGGTCTCCTCGTACTCGACCTCGAAGTTGTTGTAGTCGTTGGGAATCCACCACGCGTCGTAGTCGCCGGCGAAGCGGTACTCGGTCCGCTCGGAGGTGACGACGAACTGCTCGCCGAAGGGCTCTCCGAAGACGAACCGGAAGCCGACGCCGTCGTCGAACACGCGGAAGACGAACGTGCCGAACCGGCCCGGTCCCGCGGTCTCCTCGACCCCCAGCCTGAGTTCGGTGTAGCGCTCGGGAATCTCGTCGTACTGGTCCCACACCGGCGTCCACGAGGTGTCCGTCTCGGAGCGCTCGCTCCCGGTGACCGTCAGGCCGTCCCGGAACGCCTCCTGGTTCCGGAACTCGAAGCCGAGCGCCGAGTCCTCGACGACCGTGGCCCCCTCGTGGGTGAGCCGATACGTCGCCGTGCCGTCGGAGACGTCGACCGTGAGCGCGACGCTCCCGTCCGGCGATGTCACCGTCCGCGTCGGCGAGTCGTCGCCCTCCGTGACCTGTGCCGCCGTCGTCTCCGGGACCGACGCGGAGAACGCGGACGCGGCGAGGAGCGACCCGACCCCGCCGAGGAACTGCCGCCGGCTCTGCTTGGAACTGGGTTGACTTCCTTCTTCAAACATCAATTCGGGACTGACACGGGCCCGTAATAAAAGTTCACTCGAATTTACATTATTTCTCGATTATCGGTCGTGATGATTTTCGCGAGCGGCGTCCGACCGGCGGTCACGGGTGCGACGGACGGGTCCTCCGCGGCCGGCTCCCGGCACAGCCGCGTCGCTTTTGCCCGTGCCAGCCCTGTCTCGGGTCGTGCGGGAGTTCGACTTCGAACTGGCGCTGTGTGCCCACCTCGAACGCGAGGGGCGGCTGGTGAGCCGTCAGCTCGGCGGGCACGTCCACGGGCGGCGCGTCCTCGACACGGTGGTGGTCGAGCCCGGCCCCGAGTTCGCGGAGCGGGCGGCCATCACCGCCGACCGCATCCCGTCGGCGGCCGTCGAGAGCGACGTGGGCCCCGGCCGGGCGCGCTACTGGAAGGACGCCTTCGACTGCCACCCGGACCGGGCCGAGCGCGCCGTCGAACTGGCCGTCGAGCGGGGCTTCTTCGAGCGCGAGCGCCGCGGCGGCCGGACGTACGTCCGCCAGACGACGCGCTACCCCGACTGGATCGGCGGCCTGCTCGCCGTCGAGAACAAGCCGGACCTCGGGCGGCCCGGCGACCTCGAAGCCCAGCTACGGACCGACGTGTCGCTCGCGCTCGCGGACCGGGTCGTGCTGGCGACGGCCTCCTACGTCACCGGCGCGCACCTCAACCGCATCCCCGAGGCGGTCGGCGTCTGGCGGTTCGACCCCGAGTCGGAGACGCGCGAGGTCGTCCGCGAGCCGACGCCGCTGCCGACGGACGAGCCCGGCGTCGAACTGCTGGACGAGCGCCCCGCCCGGACGGACGTGCGGGTCGTCACGGCGGCGGAGAAGGCGCGGGCGCGCCGCGCACTCGCCGAGCGGGCCTACGCGAAGGGGTGGCGGAGCTTCGACTACCCGGCCTGTGCGCGCTGTGACCCCGACGGCGACGGGCGGCCCCGGTGCGCCTGGAAGGGACGGGACGTGCTCGCGAGCAAGGAGTGCGGGCCGGACTGCGACGGCTACGCGGACGCGACGCCGCCGACGGTCGACGGCGACGCGCTCCGGGCCGACCGGACGCCGTGGGTGCCGGACCCCGACGGCCGCCGGCGTCGCCAGTCGGGGCTCGACCGGTTCGGCTGAGCGGCGCGTGCGGGCCGGTACGTATTCACTCGGATCCGGGTCCTTATGCCGCTGAGGCCGCTGTGTGTAGCTAATGGAATACGATATCGAGCCGGGAGAACCCGTGAGTGCGGCGGTCGTACGGGCGGTGAGTACGTTCGAACAGCGCGACCCGCTCGCGCTCCCGCCGTTGCACGAGACCGTCGACGGCGACGCCCTCGACGCCCTGTTCACGTCGACCGGCGGGGACGGGACCACCCAGCGCGGATGCGTCTCGTTCGTTTTCAGCGCCTCGTTCGTGACCGTCGACAGTGACGGGCGTATCACGGTCGTGCCGGCCACCGCTCCGGCCGCCGAGCCCGCGTCTCAGTGAGCGCCTCGCTCTCGGTCCGGCGAGTCTTCGTCCGGCCGTGAGCGGTCGTCGGCGGGCACGCCGCCGTCGCCGGCGGTCGCCCGGCCGTGTTTCTCGTAGTTGTCTTCGGTCACCGCGGGCGCTTCGTCGGCCACCTTCGCGGCGTGTTTCGTCCGCGCCCGGTAGTTCGCCGCGGCGGCGATGGCGACGCCGGCCGCGAGGCCCACGATGAGGACCCAGTCGAGTCGCCCGACGACGACCAGGAGTCCGACCGCCGCGAGGCCGCCGCTGCCGAGCGCCGCGCCCCCCACCTCGGCGAGTCCGCGCCTGTCCATGACTCCGAGTACGGCGTTCTCCGCCTATAAGCTATGGACCGTTTCACGCTGCCGAATCGGCAGCTCAGACGAGTCTCAGTTCTCGGCGACGAGGACGATTTACGGTCGGAAACCGGCAGACGTCAGTCGGTTTCAGAGCGTGAACCGCTCGCCGTCGAGCGCGATGTCGTCGTCGAACGCCCGGTCCGCCGGGACGTAGTGGGCGGTGTGGACGATGCGGTACTCCCCGGCGTCGATGTCGTCGGCGAAGTCCCGCGCGCCCCGCAGGGTCATGTGCTTGGTGCCGAAGGTCCGCGGGACGCCGTCGGCGGCGTGGTCGGCCCCGCCCTTCGGGTGGAACTCGCAGGCCTCCGGATGGACGATGCCCTCGACCAGCGCGAGGTCGGCGTCGGAAAGCGCCGCCTTCGAGCGCTCGGGCACGTCGTAGCAGGTGTCGCCGGACAGCGACAGCACCGCGCCGGTCTGGGGCTCCTCGATTCGGAGGCCGTAACACAGCAGCGGCGGGTGGGTCACCGGGACGAGCGTCACCTCGAAGCCGGCGACCGAGAACGGGTCGAAGGGGGACTGGGCGCTGACCGACACCGTATCGAGGTAGTCGTAGCGGTGGCGGACCGTCTCGGCGACGCTCTCGTCGGTCACCGGGTCCGTCTCGTCGGCGGCGTGGACCGGCAGGTGGTCGAACAGACGATAGGCGTTCCCGAGGCCGTCGAGGTGGTCGAAGTGGACGTGGCTGACGACGGCCGCGTCGGGTAGCGGGACCGACTCTCGGAGGAACTGGTGGCGAAAGTCCGGGCTGGCGTCGACCAGCAGCGACTCGCCCGTCTCGTCGTTTCGCACGTACACCGAGAAGCGCGAGCGCTCGACCCCGCCGGACGGGTCGACGCCGCGCTCGCGGACGCGCGCTCGCAGTTCCGCGTCGGGGTCGCGCGCGCGTTCGCAGGTGTCGCAGTCGCACCCGACCGTCGGCGTCCCCGTCGTGTCGCCGGTCCCGAGCAGCGTGACCTCCATCGCGTGGGGGTCGGCGCGGGACGGGCCTAAGCCCCTCGCTTCGGGACGGCCCCGGTCTCAGACGGACCGGTGTTGCCAGCGGTCCATCTCACTCCTCGGCCGCGACGCCGTCGAGGTCGATTCCCCGCCGACTGGCCGTCTCGGCGAGGATGGCCTTCGCCCGTTCGTCGGCCACGTCGTCGACGAGACACTCGATGAACCCTTCGAGGAGCGCGGGCCGCACCCGGAGGTCCACGAACTCCACCCGGCCGTCGGCGACGACCACGTCGATGTCCCACTCTCCCTCGTCGGGGTCGGTCATCCGCACGTCGACCCACTCGTCGGTCGGTTCGTCTGGCTCGGTGAACACGTCGTCTCCCATCGCACTGCTAGACGATACCAACTGGCATAAACTCTCACTCCGAGCGACAGATTCGGCCGTGGTCCGGCGGTCCCTCGGCGTCGCTGACTCACCGCTTAAATATCGTCGTCGCCTCTCTCGGGTATGACGTTCGTCGTCCCCTTCGACGGCTCGGCGTACGCCGAGGCCGCGCTCGTCCGCGCTTGCGAGTTCGCGCCGGCCGTCGACGAATCGGTGCGGGCCGTGACGATCATTCCGCGGAACAACGCCCGCTACGCCCGTGAGCGAGGCTGGCTCGGACCCGAAGCGCCATTCGACCTCGACGCCATCGTCGACCGCCTCGCCGAACAGGTCCACGAGACCGCGCCGCTGGCGGCGTTCCACTACGAGACGTGTTCGCGAGAGGTCTCGGGCAACGCCATCGCCAAGCCGGTCCGGAAGTACGCCAGGCGCGAGGGGGCGACGATGGTGTTCGTCGGGTCGAACTCGGCCGGGCGGCTCACGAGGCGGCTCAGCAGCGTCGGCGAGCGCGTCGGCGCGGACGCGGCCTACGACGTGGCGATCGTCCGGCGACTGCCCGACTCGGTGGCGCAGTAGCGCGACGCCTCAGTCGTCGTGGTCGTGGTCGTGGTCGTGACCGCCGTCGCCGTCGCCCGAGAAGTCGCCGCCGGCCACCAGCGCCTCGTGGTCGCCGTCCATCATGTCCATGTTCTTGAGGTTGTCGCGCTCCTCGAAGTCCACGATGGCGTCCTTGAGGTCCTGCTGGGTCAGCGTCGTCCGCTCCTCGGTCAAGGCGTTGAGGACGGCCTCCCGGAGGACGAGGCGGAGGTCGCTCCCGGTCAGGCCCTCGGTCAGGTCCGCCAGCGTCTCGGGGTCGAAGTCCACGATGTCCATCTGTCGGGTGACGATGCGGAGGATGTCCGCGCGCATCCCGCTGTCGGGCTTGGGGAAGTTGACGATCTCGTCGAAGCGCCGCCAGGCCGCGGCGTCGAGCTGGTCGGGGTGGTTCGTCGCGCCGATGAGCAACACCTCGTCCTGAATCAGCGATATCTCGTCGATGGACTTCAGCAGGGTGTTGACGGCGCGCTTGATGGCGGCGTGCTCGTCGGAGGAGCGCGTCTTCGCGACGAAGTCGAACTCGTCCATGAAGAGGATACACGGCGAGAGCCGCTTTGCCACCTCGAACACCTTCTCGACGTTCTTGGCCGTCTCGCCCAGGTACTGGCTCGTAATCATCGATAGCTTCACCTCGACGAACGGGAGGTCGAGGTCGTGGGCCAGCGCGCGGGCGACGCTCGTCTTGCCGGTCCCCGGCGGGCCGACGAACAGCAGTTTCCCGATCTCGCGCAGGCCGATCTGGGCGAGGTAGTCGCGGTGCTCGATGGCCTTGACGATCTTCTGGATCTCGTCTTCCTGGTCGTGGGTCAACACGAGGTCGTCGAGGGTCATCTCGACCTCTTCGGGCGCGCGCACGTCCACGAGGTCGAGCATCTCCTCTTCCTCCTCGTCGTCGGTGTCGAACGCCTCCTCCAGCCTGGCGTCGATGAACGCCCGGTCGGCCCGCGACGGGCGGTTCGCGGCGCGCGCCTGCTCGTAGTCCAGCCCGTCGATCTGGTCCTCGTAGACCGCGGCCAGCACGGGGTTGTCGGCCAGGTGGTCGGCGTCGACCCGCTCCAGGAACCACTCCTCGGCGAGGTCGCGATCGGTGAAGGAGATGCTCCCGGAGAAGTCGTCGCGGTCGGTGAACATCAGTCCGGAGATGGCGGCCCAGGGGCGCTCGACCCCGGTCGCCTCGCTCGCGGTCGTGTTCGTCACCGACAGCGGGCGTTCGATCTCACCGTCGCTCCAGAACACGGACCGGTACGCGGGCGGCAGGTCGTCGGGCTCGAGGTCCTGTCGCTCGCCGTAGAGAGTGGCCGTCAGCAGAAACTCGATGACGTCCAGTTCCGGATTGCTCATTCCCACTAACGTTACCACGCGACCTGTATAAGTCACTCGAAGCGCGCCGTCGGACAGTAGGATAATATACATGAATTGTGTATGATTGACATATGGCAACGAGAAACACACTCGTCGACGTCTATCGCGACCGCATCGGCGAACCGACGACCGACGACGAGGCGTACGGCTACTGGCTGTTCGTGTTCGGAATCGTCCTCGGCATCGTCGGCCTGCTGCTGTTCTCGCTCACGGCATCCCGGAGCACGCCGCGGCAGTTCGGCTATCTCCTCGGTGCCATCGGGCTCATCTGCCTGTTCGCGGGCCCGACGATTCGGCTCCCGCTGACACGGCGCGGCCTGTTTCTCACGTACGCCGGGGCGGTCGTCGCGCTGCTCGGCGTCGCGTGGTTCACCACGTTCTACCCGAACAACTGGTCCGGGCCCGAGGGGAATCCGGCGGTGTCGCTGTACATCGTCGGACTGGCGCTGATGGCCGTCGGAGCCGTCGCCGCCCCGCTGTTGACCGGCCGGAAGGAGGCCTACGAGGAGGCTGTTCGGACGGCCGAGGCGGCCACCGAGACGGCCGAGCGAGCGACGCGGGAAGCCGAGGACGCGAGTCGAACGGCCCAGGAGGCCACCGAGACGGCACAGCGACAGACCGAGGCCGCACAGCGGGCGACTCGCGAGCGCGAGACCATGGCCGGTGAACTGGCGGCCAGCGAGGCGGCGCGCGCCGACGTCGCCGCCGTCGCCGAGGCCACCGAGGCCGAGCTCGCCGCGGCTCACGCGACCATCGCGGCCGCGATGGACAGCAAAGCGACGTTCGAACTGTACGCGGACGCGGCCGGGAAGTACCGCTGGCGGCTCCGCCACCGCAACGGCAACGTCATCGCCGACAGCGCGCAGGGGTACGCCTCGCGCCAGAAGGCGATGCAGGGGCTTCGCAGCGTCCAGTCCAACGCCGCCGGCGGCGCGGTCGTCTTCTTCGAGGACGCGACCGAGGACGACACCGCCGAGGACGTGCCGGCGGTGCCGGCCGCCGAGAGCGCCGCGACCTTCGAGGTGTTCGAGGACCAGGGCGGAGAGTTCCGCTGGCGACTGCGCCACGACAACGGCGAGATAATCGCCGACAGCGGCGAGGGCTACGCCTCGAAGTCCAACGTCAGACGGGCGCTGAAGAGCGTCCGCGCGGAGGTCCCCGGCGCGGCCTACCTCGCGCTCGACCCGGTCGCCTTCGAGGTCTACGCCGACGCCGCCGGGGAGTTCCGCTGGCGGCTCCTCCACCGGAACGGCCGCATCCTCGCCGACAGCGGCGAGGGCTACAGCACGCGGTCGAACGCCCGCCGCGCGGCCCGCCGCGTCGGCGAACTGGCTCCCGAGTCGGCGGTCGACGACGGCTTCGAGGTGTACGAGGACGCCGGCGGCGAGTGGCGCTGGCGGTTGCGCGCGGCCAACGGCGAACTCGTCGCCGACAGCGGGCAGGGGTACTCGAACCGGTCGAAGGCCATCGACGGCGTCGAGCGGGTCCAGTCCCACGCCGGAGCGGCCGACCTGCTCGCCATCGGGACCGCGGCTTTCGAGGTGTTCGAGGACATGGGCGGGGAGTTCCGCTGGCGACTGCGCCACCGGAACGGCGAGATAATCGCCGACAGCGGCGAGGGATACACGGAACGCAACAAGGCCATCGCGGCCATCGAGCGGGTCAAGCGCCACGCGCCGGGCGCAGACCAGACCGAGTGACGCCCGATTCGGTGGGTTCGATCGCCGGATCGCCCGTTCTCTTTCCTGTAGAATGCCCGAACTGATTAAGACCCGTTCGCCCGAAGTTACAACCATATGACAGTAGATACGCTCGAAGACGCGGGACTCACGCGGATGGACGACGACGCCATCGCGGCGTTCCTGGCCGGCCGCCGGGTCGGCGTCCTGGGATTGCCGACGGAGGAGGGCCCGTACATGGTGCCGCTGTCGTACGGCTACGACCCGGACGAGGCCGCGCTGTACTTCACGTTCATCGGCGGGCCGGAGAGTCGCAAGCGGCGGCTGACCGAGGCGGCCGACGCCGCCAGCGTCCTCGTCTATCAGGTCGAATCGATGTTCCACTGGGAGAGCGTCCTCCTGTCCGGGACCATCGACCTGGTCCCCGAACCCGAGTGGGAGGTGCTCGGGGACGTGCTCGACTCGGCGTGGCGACCGGACCTCTTCCAACGGGCCATGGAGACCGACGAGGTCGAGGTCTACCGGTTCCGAATCGACGCACAGCGGGGTATCAGGCACACGGGCCTGCCGCCGGGATTCGACACCGAGTGAGCGGCGTGGCCGCCCGCGGGTCCAGACAACGCCTCCTCCGCCGTCGCGAGTTTGTGAGCTTTTAACACGGCTCGCGCCGTTCCGTCGGTCATGCCCACGCCTGTCATCGTCGACGCCGTCAGGACCCCGCAGGGGAAGGAGGACGGCGCACTCGCGGACGTTCGGAGCGAGGACCTCTCCGTCCCGCTCGTCAACCAACTGCTCGCGTCCACCGGCGTCGAGTCCGAGCACGTGGACGACCTGCTGTGGGGGTGTGCCCAGCAGCGCGGCGAGCAGGGCAACAACCTCGCGCGGGTCGTCGCGCTCCTCTCGGACCTCGGCGAGGCGGTCCCCGCCGCGACCATCAACCGCTGGTGTGCGTCCTCGGCCGAGGCGCTGATGCGGGCCGCAGACGCCATCGCGGCGGGCCAGCGCGACGTGCTCATCGCTGGCGGCGTTGAGTCGATGTCGCGCGTGCAGATGGGCGAGAACACGCACAACGTCCACCCCCGCCTCGCCGAGCACTACAACGTCGGCGAACTCCAGATGGGGATGACCGCAGAGAAAGTCGCCGACGAACACGACGTGAGCCGCCGCGAGCAGGACGAGTACGCCCTCCGCAGTCACCAGCGCGCCGCCGACGCGACCGATTCGGGTCGGTTCGACGACGAACTCGTCCCGATCGACACCGACGATGGCCGCGTCGAGGAAGACGAAGGCATCCGCCGGGACACGTCGCTGGAGACGCTCTCGGGCCTGCCGACGGTGTTCAAGTCCGACGGCACCGTGACGCCGGGCAACGCCTCGCAGGTCTCCGACGGCGCGGCCGGGCTGATGGTCACATCACGCGCGTTCGCCGAAGACCGCGACCTCGACGTCCTCGCCGAAATCGGCGCGCACGAGGTCGCCGGCGTCGACCCGACCGTGATGGGAATCGGGCCGGTCCCCGCCGTCCGCGGGCTGTGTGAGCGCACCGGACGCGACACCGACGACTACGACCTCGTGGAACTCAACGAGGCGTTCGCCTCGCAGTGCCTGTACTGCCAGCGCGAACTCGGCTTCGACGACGAGATATACAACGTCAACGGCGGGGCCATCGCCATCGGCCACCCGCTCGGTGCGTCCGGCGCGCGCCTCCCGGTGACGCTCGTCCACGAGATGAATCGCAGAGACGCGGACCTGGGGCTGGCGACGGAGTGCGTCGGGTTCGGACAGGGTGCGGCCATCGAGTTCCGCCTGCCGTAGGTTCCCCGGGTCGAAGCGACTGCCTCACGCGACCCGCATCGCGATGCGGGTCGCGCGTTTTTCGCCCACGTTTTTCGAGGAGTGGTTCGAGCGCGCTCGGAGAGCGCACCTGGAACCCGACGACGAAAAAGGTGGAGACGGATCGCAGAGACGCGGACCTGGGGCTGGCGACGGAGTGCGTCGGGTTCGGACAGGGCGCGGCCATCGAGTTCCGCCTGCCGGAATCGGGCCTCTCGGCGTCGTCGGGGCGGCCCGTCGTCCGCGTCAGTCCGCGGCCAGGTCGACCGCGGTGGCCTCCGGCGCGCCGCCGGACAAGGTGTGGAGGTAGTCGTCGAGGTCCAGGGCGAACCGGGCGTCCGTCGAGAGGTCGATCCACGAGAACGAGAACTCCGCGCCGCGCTCCTCGCCCGTTCCGGTCACGGTGTGGACCCACTCGTCGCGGGACTCGTGGACGGGGACGTGATAGAACGAGCGGACGTAGCGCTTCGGCGGCGACTCGCGCCGCGTCCACACGTCGGTCACCAGGTGTTGCAGTTCCTCGAAGGTCGCCAGCCCGCTCTCCTCGGCCGCCTCCCGCTGGACGGCCTCGCGCGCCGACTCGCCGGGTTCGACGGTTCCCTTCGGCACCTGTAGTCCGTCGTGACCTGGCCCCTCGAACACCAGCAGTTCGGACTCGTTCCGGGTGATGTACGCACAGGCTTTCTTGACGTACGTTACGCGGTCAGCGTTCATGCTCAATTATCAGATGGTCGAACATATAGTACTATTCAAATATGCTCCTAGAGGAATAATATGTGATTGTATCTCGTCCGCTGGAGGCACCGCGCCATCACGTGACCGACGCCTTGGTCGTCCGCGCCCAGTTGCAGTCGCTCGACGCCGTCCCGAACGCGGTCGAGGACGCCGCCGACCACCTGCAGTTGCGCTGGAGCGATACGTAACGACAGGGGTCGTTACCGGGAGTATCACGAACTGAAGCCCGTTTATAGAACGCATACTTACGTACCGGCGGGTCGGAACTGTCTGCAATGGGACGCCATCTGACGCCCGACGAGTGGGACCGTATCGAAGCGTTCGCACGGAAGCCGAGTTACCTGCGTCGACCGGAGCACCTCCTGCCCGAGGACGCGACCGACGACGAGGACGAGCAGACCGCGGTCGCGGCCAGCGACTGACCGGCGAGACCACTGTTTTCCCGTTGCCGGCCGTTCTGCGGTGTTTATCCGCACTGGTGCCCTGTCGGTAGCCATGGGCCTCCAGACGCTGTTCAACGACATCCCCTTCGTCGAACGCCTCGGGATGGAGATTACGACCGTCGACGACGGGCACGCCGCTGGAACGCTCCCGCTCGAGCGCAGTCACTCCTCGAACCCCGAATCGCTCGTCGCCCACGGCGGCGTCACCTACTCGCTCGTCGACACCGTCGGCGGAGCGGCGGTCGTCTCGCTGTCCGGTTCCATCTCGCCCACCGTGGACATGCGAATCGACTACCTCGCGCCGGCGACCGCCGACCTGCGGGCCGAGGCCGAGGTCGTCAGAAACGGCGGGAGCGTCGCCGTCGTGGACGTGGAGGTGTACGACGACGACGGTCACCACGTCGCCAGCGCTCGCGGGACGTACAAGACCGGCGGCGACGGCGACGGTTCCCCGTGGACCGAGGGCGTCGACCGGGCCGCCATCGAGCGGCTCGAAAACGACTAGTTCCCGCTGACCAGTTTCATCCCGTCTCTGACCGACTCGCGCCGGCCGAGCAGGGTCACCATATCGCCTTCTTCCAGCACGTAGTCGGCGGTCGGGACCTCCGCGTTCTCGTGGAGGTCGCCGCTGACCAGCGCGACAAGGCAGGCCTCGGGCAGCATCGGGCCGACCTCGCGGATCGACTTGCCGATGAGTTCCGGGTTCTCGACTTCGACCTCCTGGACGTCGCCGCTGCGGCCGATGTCGGTCATCCAGTGGGCGATGGCCGGGCGCTCGATCTGGTTGTCGATGGCCCACGCCGTCGCCATCGCCGAGGAGATGGTCCGCACGCCGAGGTCCTCGAAGGCCTCGACGTTGTCGGGGTTGTTCGCGCGGGCGATGACGCGCTCGACGCCGAACTTCGAACTCGCGAGCTGCGAGACGAGCAGGTTCGCGTCGTCGTCGCCGGTCGCGGCCACGACGGTCTTGGCGTTGTCCGCGCCGGCCGACCGGAGGATGTCCGTGTCCGTGCCGTCGCCGATTTCGACGGCGTAGCCGGCGTTTCGGGCTCGTTCGACTGCCTCTTCGTCCTGTTCGATGATGACGACGTTCTCGCCCCGGTCTTCGAGGCGCGCGGCGAGCGCTCGGCCCACCTGTCCGCCGCCGACGATGATGACTCGCATTGGTATCACGTCCAGTTTTTCCGCGATGTAGCGCGCGAGGCCGCCCTCGAACAGGGCGGTCGCGAAGATGACGAGAAAGACGGTTCCCAGTAGAATCTCGGCCTGCTGGTTCAGCAGTTCCGCCTGCGCGCCGCCGAGTTCCTCGGCCGCGCTGTGGAGTTCGACCGCGAACAGCGTGGCGACCGACGCCGGAATGATGCCCCGCGGCCCGACGAAGCTGACGAACAGCTTCTCGTTCGTGGTGAATCGGTCGCCGACGGTCGAGATGAACACGAGCAGCGGGCGGATGAGGAGCGCGACGGCGAGGACGACCAGCAGGCCGGCCAGCCCCACGTCCATGAGCGCCGCCAGCTCCAGCTGGGCCGCCAGCGCGATGAAGACGAACGAGAGCACGAGCAGGGTGATGTCGCCCTTGAACGCTTCGATGTCCTCCTCGTAGGGGTGGTCGACGTTGCCGAGCGCCATCCCGGCGGTCGCGGCGGCGGCGACGCCCGCCTCCGTCGCGATGGTGTTTGCGCCCGCGTAGGCGATGAGCGCGCCGGCGAGCACGAGCAGGCGGGAGTTCCGCGGGGCGTCACCGGGCGAGAGGTCGACGTACTGCAGGAGGTAGTAGACGACGCCGGCGACGACGAGGCCGACGAGCAGGCCGGTCCCCAACCGCAGCGCGAACGCCTGCAACAGCCCGTTGCTGGAGACGGCGGGGTTCACCGTCTCGAAGACGACCACGGCGATGATGGCCGCGGTCACGTCGTTGACGATGCCCTCCGTCTCCAGCGCGGCGGCGACGCGGTCCCTGACCGGCACGACGTTGAGAATCGGCGTGATGACCGTCGGCCCGGTGGCGACCAGCAGCGCGCCCACGAGGAAGGAGAGCCGCCAGGAGACCGCGGACGACGAGAACGCGAGCTTGACGGCGACGGCCGTTCCGACGAGCGCGATGGCCGCGCCGACGGTGACGAGTCGGAACGTCGCCGTCGGGGCCTCCCGCAGGCGGTCGAAGCGGAGGTGATAGGCCCCCTCGAAGACGATGATCGCGACCGCCAACCCGACGATGGCCGACAGGGCCCCGCCGAAGGTGCCGCTGTCGATGATTCCGAGGCCCGGTTGGCCGATGACGACGCCGACCAGCAGGTAGAAGATGATGCTCGGGACGCGCAGCCGCGCCGCTAACACCTGTGCGAGCACGCCGAGTCCGATGATGCCGGCGACGAGCGGAATCAGCAGCGTCGAGCTACCAGCCACGGTTGGCCTCCATCTGTCCGGGCGAACGGGTCCCCCCGGTATAAACGCACTCACTCCCTCCTGGCGGTACGGATCGTCGCTCGTCCGTCGCCGTCACTCCTCGCGGTTGTCGAGCGCCACGAGGACGCCGCGGACGTTCAGCCGCGCCTCTGCGCGCCCCTTCCGCTCGCCCCAGATGTCGGCGTCGGCCCGCTCGACGAAGTAGTCGACGACCGCCTCGTCGTCTTCGAGTTCCGCGCGCTTCTGTGCGACGGTGTCGACCCACTCCGGCAGGATTTCGGCGTACGTCTCCAGTTTGTCGCCGGCCAGTGCCGGCCCGTAGTGCCCGTACAGCAGCGTCTCCGGGTCGAGGTCCTGCAACATCGCCACGTCGTCGAGCGCCCCTTCGAGCGTGAAGTTGATCGGCGGCGTGGTGACGTGGACCTCGTCGGTCGACGGCGTGTAGATGCCGGCGGCGTCGGCGGTGAACACGCCGTCGATGGCCGGGTCGTGGAACACCACCTGGTGGGGGGCGTGCCCCGGCGCGTGGAGCGCGCGGAGCTCGTGGTCGCCGAGGTCGATCACGTCGCCGTCGGTCAGCTCCTCGATGCGCTCCTCGGGGACCGGCCTCGGCTCGCCGTAGTACTGGATCTGGTCCCCGACCGCGTGCTTGGTCCCCTCCCAGAGCCGCTCGGGGTCGACCAGGTGACGCGACCCGACCTCGTGGACGTAGACGGTGGCGTTCGGGCACGCCTCGGCGAGGTAGCCGGCCCCGCCCGCGTGGTCGAGGTGGACGTGCGTGACCGCGATTACTTCGAGGTCCTCGGGCGCGATGCCGACCGACTCCATCGCCGCGACGATGTTCTCGTGGCGCGCGCCGATGCCGGTGTCGACGACCGCCGGACGCTCCGCGTCGACGACGTACACCGACCCGTACTCGGGCACGTCGTACATCCCGGTGTCGACGTAGTGAACGTCCGTACAGCTCCCGACCGTCACCTCGTAAACGTCACCGATTGCCATACGCACTCTCCGGACCGGCGCGGGCAAAACCGTTGTGCCGGGAAACGTGACGAGGAACTGTCAGGAACCGCAAGAAGGTTCACCGGGTATCGGAAACACAGCGGTATGTACGACGCCGTGCTCCTCCCCACCGACGGCTCCGCGAGTTCCGCCGTCGCGGCCGACCACGCAATCGACCTGGCCGAGCGCCACGACGCCGCCCTGCACGCGCTGTACGTCCTCGAAACGTCCCACGCTATCGACCAGCTCGAGGACTTCGAGGAGACCAGTATCTTCGACCGCATCGAAGACGCCGGCAGGCAGGCCGTCGAAGCGGTCGAAGCGCGGGCCGCTGACGCCGACCTCGCCGCCGTCGAGACGACGGTCCTGCAGGGCGTGGCCCACGAGGAGATCGTCGACTACGTCGCGGCCGAAGACATCGACGTGGTCGTGATGGCGACGGCCGGCCGGACCGGGACCTCGCGGGAACTCATCGGGAGCATCACCGAGACGGTCGTCCGCGCCTCGCCCGTCCCGGTGCTCGCGGTCAAGGCCGACGAGTAGTCGCGCTCGCCGCTCGGGGACCGCGCCGCCGCGAACCGAACCCGCGACACCCCCGCCGCCCGGGACCGACACGCCTAATTTCCGCCATCGAGAACCGTCGGCCATGTTATCGAGACAGTTCGTCCGGGAGCACCCCGAGACGGTCCGGGACGCCATCGAGCGGAAGGGCGTCACGGGCGTGGACCTCGACGAGATTCTCGCCATCGACGAGGAGTGGCGGGAACTGAAGGCGAAAGGCGACGGCCTGCGACAGGAGCGCAACGAGATATCCAGCAAGATCGGCCAGTACAAACAGGAGGGCGACGAGGAGGCCGCCCAGCAGGCCATCGAGCGCTCCCAGGAGCTCAAAGACGAACTACAGGACGTCGAGGACCGCGCGGACGAACTGGAGGCGGAACTGGAGGCGGCGCTGCTGGAACTCCCGAACGTCCCCCACGAGTCGGTCCCCACCGGCGAGGGCGAGGCCGACAACGTCGAGCGCTACCGCGAGGGGTTCGACGACCTGCGGGACCTGCCCGAGGAGGTCGTTCCCCACTACGACCTCGGGGAGGACCTCGACCTGCTCGACTTCGAGCGCGGCGCGAAGGTGGCCGGCGGCGGCTACCAGTTCGTCAAGGGCGACGGCGCGCGCCTCGAACACGCGCTCATCCAGTTCATGCTCGACGTGCACCGCGAGCAGGACTACGTCGACGTGCTGCCGCCGATTCCGGTCAACTCCGACTCGATGGAGGGGACCGGCCAGCTCCCGAAGTTCGACGAGGACGCCTACCGCGTCGGCGCCCGCCAGGACGACGACTACGACAGCGACGACCTCTGGCTCCTCCCGACGGCGGAGGTCCCGGTCACCAACATGTACCGCGACGAGATACTGCTGGACGACGACCTCCCGGTCAAACACCAGGCGTTCTCGCCGAACTTCCGGCGCGAGGCCGGCGAGCACGGGACCGAGACGCGCGGGTACGTCCGCGTCCACCAGTTCCACAAGGTCGAACTCGTCAACTTCGTCCGCCCGGAAGACAGCTACGACCGGCTGGAGGAACTGCTCGACGAGGCCGCCGAGGTGCTCGACCGCCTGGACCTGCCCTATCGCGTGCTCGACATGTGCACCGGCGACATGGGCTTCACGCAGGCCAAGAAGTACGACATCGAGGTGTGGGCCCCCGGCGACGACATGGAGGACGGCCCCGAGGTCGGCGGCCGCTGGCTCGAAGTCTCCTCCGTCTCGAACTTCGAGGACTTCCAGGCCCGGCGCGCCGGCCTGCGCTTCCGGCCCGAGCGCCACGAGTCCACCGAGTACCTCCACACGCTGAACGGCTCCGGGCTGGCCGTCCCGCGCGTGCTGGTCGCCATCCTGGAGTACTACCAGAACGAGGACGGCACCGTCACGGTCCCCGAACCGCTGCGCCCGTACATGGGCGGTCAAGAGGTCATCGAGGGCCACGAGCCCGTCGGCGAGAGCGCTGTCGGGGCCGGCGAGAAGGAGTAGTCCGCGCTCGCACTGCGTTTTCTCCGCCGCTACCGCGTGTACGTCTCGATGTGCTCGACGTCGTCGCCGTCGAACGAGAACACGTCGACGAAGCCGACGATGCGCTCGCCGTCGCCGTCGAGCAGTCGGCCGCGGACGACGACCTCGTCCGCCGCGCTGTCGCGGTCCGGGCAGTAGAGCCCGTCCAGCGGATGGCTCGTGTCCGGCTGGGGCCGCTCCTCGCGCATGAACCGGACGAATCGCTCTCGCCCCTCGATGGTCCGGTCCGGCCGGTCGTGGACGAAGCCCTCGGCGAGCAGCGAGGCCAGCCGGTCGTAGTCGCCGCCGTCGATGGCCTCGTAGTACGCTCGGGCGCGCTCGACGCGCTCGCTCCCCGTCACGCGTCCGGCCCCGGCTTCTCGCCGTCGGCGTCGCCGTCGCGGTTCGCCTCCGCCGCTTCGTCGGCGGGCTCGGCCGCGGTCGCTTCCCCGACCGCCCCGCCGTCCGTCTCGGCCTCGTCGCCGTCGGCCGGTCCGGCGTCGGTCGGGTCGTCGCCGTCGTCGGCTGTCGGGTCGGCGAGGTCGAGTTCGGCGGGCGCACCTTCGCTCCCGTCCCCGGTCTCGCCCGCACCTGACTGCCCGGAACCGGACGGCTCCGCGCCGTCGTCGGTCCGGTTCGGCGACTCCTCCGCGTCGTCGTCAGCCCGCGAGTCGTCCGCACCGACCGTCTCCGGCGGCGCGTCGACCATCGCCGTCGGGGTCTCGTCGAGCGGTTCGGTCGGCTGAGTTTCGGCCTCGCTCGCCGCCAGTTCGGCCTGTATCTCCTCGATGTCCGTCTCGTCCACCTCCGTGAGTTCGCCGTCTCCATCCGGGGCCGTCCCCTGAGTGCCGGCGCTGTCGGCCTCCGTCCGGCCGCCCGACGCACCGGCCTCGGCTTCCGACGCCGTCGCCTCACTCGTCCCGTCCGTCTCCGACCCGTCGGCGGCGGCCGCGGCGCCCGTCTCGTCGTCGGCCCGCTCGACCTCGTCGTCGATGTCGACGCCGAGGGATGCGTCTCCGTCCTCCTCCTCGGTCGGGAGGAAGGACTCATCGGTCGGTTCGTCTTTCTCCAGCGACTCGATCTCGGGCGGCCACTGCTCGTCGGGGTCTGGCGGCTCCCGGTAACCGCGCGCGTCTTCGAGCGGGGATTCGGCGTCGTCGCGGAGCTCCTGGCCCTCCGCGCCCTCGCCGCTGGAGTAGGCGCTCGCGGCCCGCGTGAGCCAGTCGCTGGCCTGCCACAGCGCGTTGGCCTTGGCCTTCGCCCCCTCGTAGATCGGCGTCACCGACCCGTCGTCGACGAACCGGACGGCGGTGTCGAAGTGGTCCTCGGCGGCCGCGAACTCCTCGCGGGCCTGCTGGAAGTCGCCCTGGGCGACCACCCACTCCGAGTCCTGGAAGCCGCCCATCGCCGCGGTGAAGGCTCGCCGTCCCTCCGTGTAGTGGGCGTGGCCGACGCGGTAGCGGGCGAAGGCGGTGTCGTCGCCGCCGGTGTCCGCGATGGCGTCCTTGATTTCCTCGACGCGGGGCAGTTCCCGGAGGTCGTCCGTGCTCCAGGCGTACTGAACCGTCCCGTCGTGGTCGATGACGACGACGGCCCGCTCGACGAGGCGCTGGCCGATTGGGTCCACGAAGTCGACGCCGTACTCGGTGGCGACCTCGTGGTCCGTGTCCGCGAGCAGCGGGACCTTCAGGTCGTACCGGTCGGCGAAGGCCCGGTGGCTGTACACCGAGTCCGGGCTGATTCCGAGGATAGTCACGTCCTTCTGCATCGTGAAGAGGTCGAGCTCGCCGAGGTCACACGAGGTCTCGTCGCAGGCCGGATTGAAGTCCGCCGGGTAGAACGCGAGGATGACCACGTCCTCGCCGAGATACTCCGACAGCGCGACCCGCTTGCGTTCCCCGTCGACCAGCGCCGGCAGTTCGAACGACGGCGCCGCTGTCCCCTCCGAAAGCACACGCAGACAAATCAGCCCCGTCTATAACAGTGTTTGCCCGGTATCGCGGAGCGAGCCGCTTTTACCGCCCAGCGCGCTACGAACGGTGTGGAACTCCACGTCCGCTACGAGGGCGACGACGACCCAGACAAGTGCAGCGCGCGGAAGCTGGCCCGCCTGGACGAGGCCGAACTCCACCGCGCGACGCGCTCGACACCGCCGGGTATCGTCCTCAACCCCTTCGCCGACCGGGCGCTCTCGCCGGCCGACAGACCGGCCCCCGGCGACGGCGCGCGCCACAGCCGCGTGGTCGCCCTCGACTGCTCGTGGGAGACGGCCGAGCGTGAGGCCTTCGACCTCGAGGGCGTCCACCGCTCGCTGCCCTTTCTGGTCGCGGGCAACCCCGTCAACTTCGGGACGCCCTTCCAGCTGAACACCGTCGAGGCCTTCGCCGGCGCGCTCGCCATCCTGGGAGAGCGCGAGCACGCCGAGCGCATCCTCTCGTCGTTCTCCTGGGGCCACACCTTCCTGGAACTGAACGAGGAACCGCTGCGGCGCTACGCGGACTGTGCGGACTCGAGCGACGTAATCGACGTGCAAGACGACTATCTCGCCGAGGAGTGACGGTTACCGGGGCTGTGCTGGCTTCTCGTTGAGCGGCGCATCGCAGTGCGGGCAGGCCTCTCGGGCGTGTGCCTCGAACACGTCCTCGATGCGCTCGCCGCAGGTTTGACAGCGCATACCAGTGCGTAGCACGCCGACGATATTGTAGTTTTCCCAATATGTTGCCTGCGCTCTCATGGGCGCCGGCTCAGCGGAAGCCGGTCCCGATGCCGACGGGCGATTCCGGGGGTTCAAGCAGGCTCGTCGGCAGGTCGGCGTCCGGGTCCGGGTCGTTGTAGCCGCCCGGGGCCACGTCGTTGGGGCCGTCGGGGTACCACAGCGACGCCAGCGCCTGGATGTGGTCCCGGCCGACGCCGAGTTCGAACTGGCCGCCGCCGTAGAGGTCGATGTCGTTTCGCTCGCAGTACGCGATGGTGTCCAGCACGGACTCGACGGTGCCACACCGGGACGGTTTCATGTTGAGCCACTCGGGTTCGAACGGCAGGGCCTCGATGCTCTCGACGCCGGTGATGGGCACGTCCCACGTGACCCGTTCCTCCCGCCCGTCGAACACCGGCCGGGTCGCGTCGGTCAGGTTCGGGTCCTCGATCAGCGCGTTCGGGACGCCGTCGACGACGCGGCGGTAGAACGCGGGGTCCGCGTCGACGCCGACCTCGTCGTCGTCGTACAGCCCCTTCAGGTCCAGCACGCGCACGTCGTACTCGCTCACCTCGGCGACGAGGGCGTCGTCCCAGGACGGCGTGGGGTCGAGCTTGAACGCGAGGTCGCCGTAGCGGTCGTACAGCGTCGCCAGCCGGTCGGCGGTTGGGGGCGCGTCGTCGCCGGGGTCGGACAGCCGCGTCGAGACGACGAACGAGACCGGGTCGTAGGACCGCCCGACCGCCGCCCCGAGGGAGGTGTCGGCCTGCTTCAGCGCGAGGTCGAGCGCGGCGCTTTCGAAACCCCAGCGCCGGTAGTGGCGAAAGCGCTCCTCCTCGGGCGGTTCGGGCCAGAGGTCGGCCCCGTCGAGCGCCGTCGAGAAGGAGTCCAGCGTGTACTCCCCCGACAGCGACACCTCGTGACCCCGGAGCGCGTCGTGGGCCGCCGTGGCGTAGGTCACGTCCTCACCGCGCCCCGTCTCTCCGTCGCCTTCGAGAGAAATCGTCGTCGTCGCCCGGTCGAAGCCGCTCGACGTGGCGCGTTCACGCCGCTCGAAACTGCAGTCCTCGACGGTCAGCGGGAGGGCCGCGACTTCGTCGTACATAGGCGTCCTTCACGCGGCGGCGGCCTAAAAGCGACGGCGAGGGGGGTCGTCCCTCGCGGCCCCATCTTGGACGAACGTTTATGGGAATTCCGGGCGAGGTTATCCCCATGAGCGTGCTACAGACAGTCAAAGACGTGTTGCGGGCGTCCACGGAGTCGGCCGACCGCGGCGAGGGGGCGGGCACGGCTTCGAAGGGGGCGTACTGGTGTGACGACTGCGGCGAGCGGATCCGCGACGTCGACGCGGACGGCGACGATCCGCCCGACTGCCCGTCCTGCGGCGAGGCGATGCGGTTCGAGCGCTCACCGAGTTCCACCGGGTGTGCGTGCTGACCGACCATGGACGTGGACAAACGCATCGAGGCGTACCTCGACGCGCTCGAAGAGTGGCTGCACGGGCTGTACCACGGGATGATCGAACATCCGTCGGTCGAGAAGATCGAGAAGGAGGCCGAGGACACGGCGGACGTGTTCATGTTCGCCTGCTTCGCCGACGCCTTCGGCATCCCCAGCCCGGTCTCGTACTACACCGCCGAGCTCCTGCCCTATCTCACCGACGAGTTCGTCCAGTGGGAGCGACGGATGTGGGACCGACAGTCGCTGCTCGAACGCAAGGGCCAGCAGTACCACTTCTGAGATGAACAGGTTCGTCTTCTTCGGCGGCAAGGGCGGGGTCGGCAAGACCACCGTCTCGGCCGCCTACGGACTGAACTGCGCTCGCGCCGGACTGGACACCCTGCTGGTCTCGACGGACCCGGCCCACAGCACGTCCGACGTGTTCGACCAGCAGTTCGGCGACGAGCCGAGCGCGGTCGCCGGCCACGACGGCCTCTGGGCCATGGAGATCGACCCCGAGACCGAGATCGACCGCCACATGCGCGAGATCAAGGCGACGATGTCCGACCAGGTGAGCCCGGCCATCGTCAACGAGATCGACCGCCAGATCGAACTCGCCCACCGCACGCCCGGGGCCTACGAGGCGGCGCTGTTCGACCGCCTCATCGACGTGATGCGGTCGAGCGAGGACTACGACCGGGTCGTCTTCGACACCTCGCCGACCGGCGGCACGCTGCGCCTGCTGTCGCTCCCCGAATTCCTCGAATCGTGGGTCGAACGCCTCCGCGAGAAGCGCGCCGAGAGCGTCGACCTCTTCGAGAAGGCGGCCATCGGCGACCAGGAGGCGCGCGCGAAGCTCGCCGAAGACCCCATCCTGGCGCGACTGGCCGAGCGCAAGGAGCAGTTCGCGTTCGCCGGTGAGACGCTCCGGGAGGACGCCGCGTTCTTCCTCGTGTTGAACCCCGACGACCTCTCCATCGAGGAGTCACACCGTGCGGTCGAGGACCTCGAATCGGCGGGACTGAGCGTCGGCGGCCTCGTCGTCAACAAGGTCGCGCCCGAACCCGACCCCGAGGAGAGCGGGACCGGCGCGACGTTCCTGCGGGAGCGCCACCGGACCGAGCGGGACCGTCTCGACCGCATCGAAGGGGAGTTCGACCAGCCGATCGTCGCCGTCATCGAACAGCGCGTCGCCGAGATCAAGGGCGACCTCCTCGACGATATCGCGGCCGAAATCGACATCGACGTGACGGCCCCGCCGCCGGAGCAGGGGTAGCCACCGCTTCCCTCGTGGGAGAACCGTTGGTTCGTATCTGACTGCGGCCCGTTTCGGTTCGGTTCGGTCCAGAGCGGGCCGGAGCCTGAGAATTCAGAGACTGTTATAAACAATCGTCAGCAATTATTAAGTGAGTATTGGACGCAACGATATGTGGGGTTCACTATCATGGTACAAGTCATCTGGCTCGTCATCGCAACGCTGCTAACGTTCACGGTGGGATACGTCGGGTACTCCCGGTATCTCGCACGGTTCGTCGAACTCGACGACAGCAACGAGACACCGGCGCACAAGTACGAGGACGGCCAGGAGTACGTCCCGGCGAAGAAACCGGTGTTGCTGGGCCACCACTACTCCAGCATCGCCGGCGGCGCGCCCATCGTCGGGCCGATCACCGCCGGCGTCGTCTGGGGATGGGTCCCGGCGCTGCTGTGGATCGCTATCGGGAACCCGCTGATGGGGAGCGTCCACGACTTCGTGTCGCTGTCCGGGAGCCTGCGACACGAGGGCAAGTCGATCGGCTACATCATCGGCGAGTACGTCGGCGACCGCGGCAAGAACATGCTCCTGTGGTTCGCGTTCCTGACGATCATCCTCGTCGTCGCGGTGTTCGCGCTCGTGGTCGCCATCGTGTTCAACGCCTATCCGCAGGCGGCGACGGCCAGTTTCGTCTACATCGCGCTCGCGCTCGTCTTCGGCGTGTACCTCTATCAGTTCGACCTGCCGTTCATCCCGGGGACGGCCGTGTTCGTCGCCGCGGTGTTCGGCGGCGTCTGGGTCGGTCTCAACTTCCCAATCGCGCTGTTCCCGGCCGGAGAGGGGTCGTCGTACGCAGCCGGCACCATCGTCCTGTTCGGTTCGGGACTGGCCTCGGTCGTGCCCGCCGCGGGCACGCTCGGCGCGAACACCGCCGGCTGGATTCCGGTCATCCTCCTCTACGCGGCCATCGCGTCGGTCCTGCCAGTGTGGATGTTGCTCCAGCCGCGTGACTTCCTCTCGTCGTTCCTGCTGTACGCGGGGGTCGGCGGCGCGCTGCTCGCGGTCATCGTCGGTACGCTACTGGGTACCTCGGCGGAACCGCTGACCATCTCGCTCGAGCCGTACTACGGCTTCATGGGGACCGCGGGGCTCCCGCTGTTCCCGCTGTTGTTCGTGACCATCGCCTGCGGGACCATCAGCGGCTTCCACTCGCTGGTCTCCTCGGGCACCACGGCGAAGCAACTGAACAAGGAGAGCGACGCCCGGACCATCGGCTACGGCGGCATGCTCGGTGAGGGGCTGCTGGCGACGGTGGCCCTCGGCACGGTCGCCATCGCCGGCGTCACGGCCGGCGGCGGCATCGGCCGCGCCCTCCCGAACTTCGCTAGCGGCGGCGCGGTGATGCTGTCGAGTTTCGGTATCCCGCTCGACGTCGGCGCGGTGTTCATGGCGCTGGTCCTCGTGAGCTTCCTGCTGACCTCGACCGACACCGCGGTTCGACTCGGCCGCTACATGGCCGAGGAGATCGTCGGGACGCCGACCGCCTCCTCGTCGGCCGTCCGGCAGGTCCAGGCGGTCGGCATCAACCGGTACAGCAACGCCGCGATCCAGTGCCTCGTCGCGTACGCGCTCGTCGCCAGCGGGTCGTGGGCGAGCCTCTGGCCCCTGTTCGGCGGCGCGAACCAGCTGCTCGCCGCGCTGGCTCTGCTGACCGCGACGGTATGGCTGGCCAACTGGGACGAGGACAAACAGCTCATCAGCACCGGCGTCCCGATGGCGCTGATGACGCTCATCACCGTCATCGCGCTGCTGTACCTCGCGCTCTATCAGAACCTCTATCAACAGTTCATCCTCGACGGCTTCGCGGATGGCGCGGGGCTCGTCGCCCGCATCTCCGTCGCCGCGCAGATCATCCTGGCGCTCGTGCTCGTCGGCCTCGCGCTGTCGCTGGTCTGGATCGGCTACAACAACATCAAGTCGGTCCGCCGTGAACCCGGCGCGACGCCCGCCGACGACTGAGCCGCCGACGCAACGCTTCGGTTTTTCAGTTTCTCATCCACCGAGGAGCCGCCGGCTCAGCCGAGCCACGTGCGGAGCCGTCCGAGGAGTCCCCGCGGCTCGGCCGCGTCGAGGTCGCGCCACAGTTCGAACGCCGCCGCCACGTCGGCCTCGGTGCTCGCGACGGCCTCCTCGCGGTCGGGGGCGACGACGACGAGGTTGACCTCGTAGGCCCCGTAGTAGCCGTACTTCAGGAGCGTGCGGTCGCGGAATCCGTCGACGAACTCCCGGACCGCCTCGGGGACGCGGGGTGCGACGAGGACGAACGTGAACTCGGTCCCGTGGTGCTCCTCGTCGGCGTCGATGCGCTCGTCCGCGAGGCCGTGGCCCAGGTCGACGAGGGCCTCGAGGTCGGCGGTGGAGACGCCGTCGACGCGCCGGGCGAACAGGTGCTCGACCGTCTCGTAGTTGGCCCAGTTCAGCGACTGGTGCAGGACTTGCTTCTGGCTCTCGATAGTGAGCAGCCCGTACAGGTCGAACCGCTCGCTCCCGGCGGCGTGGTCCCGTTCGAGGTCGTAGTTGAACGCGAGCCGGTCGGCGACGGCGTCGAGGTACTGGTCGTCCCACTCCGGTCGGTCGTCCCCACCGGGTTCCAGTTCGTCCGCCGCCGCGTCGTCTGTGCCGCTCATCGTCAGTCCTCGTAGGCGTGGGCGTCGTCGACCGCTGGCGCGCCGACGACGAACGCGCGGACCGACTCGTCGGCCGATTCCGGCACGAACGCCCGCTGCGGGCTGTCGGGTTCGACGACGAACACTTCCTCGGCCCCCACCTCGAAGGTCTCGTCCGGCGTCTCGACGTGAAGCGTCCCCGAACTGACGTAGAACACCTCCTCCTGCTCGTCGTGGGTGTGGTAGGCCAGCGGGATCTGCTCGCCCGGTTCGGCGTCGTAGACGTTCGCCCCGAGGTTCTCCAGTCCGGCGGCCTCGCTGACTGACCGCCGCGTACAGGGTCGATCTGGCGTCGTCTCGATGTCTTCGACGGCGATGTGATGGTATCCCATGGCAATCCTGTACGCCGTGGACCCCCGTAAAACGTCGGGCGCGCCGACGCCTCCGACCCAGCTTTCACGGTCCCTTGGCCGGAAGTCGACGTATGGAAGCCGACGGCGACACCGTCCGCGTCTGGCTGGTCGAACGGACGTACTCCGACGACGAGCAGAACCTGATCATCCTCACGTACGCCACGATCGACGGCGAGCGCTACTTCCGCAAAGAGCGCGCGCTGACCTCCTTCTCTGACGTGCGCGACACGACTGCCGCCGTTGACGCCGACCCCGAGAACCTCGGGCGCGTCGACGACGCCGACTTGCAGGCCCAGTACGCCGCCGAGGCGACGCGGATGGCGGAGACGCACGACCCGGACGACGTGATCTGAGGCGACGCCCTGCGCACGTCGGGGAAAGACCTGACCGTGGGGAGCCGCAACGTCCTGTCGATGACGGAACTGGACGGTCGAGACGGGCCGGCGACGTTCGCGCGCCGATACACGAAGACGTGGGTCCACGCCGTCGCCACGGCGGCGCTGACTGCGTTCGGGACGCTGACCGTCGTCGACAATCGGTTCGCCGCCGTCGCAATCGCGGCGTATGTCCTGCCGCCGGTCGCGCTGTATCTCCGCGCGGACGACGCGACAGGCTCGGAGGCCGACACGCCGGCGGACACTGGCGCATCGGACGCCCAGTCCGGCGCGGCACCGCCGTCGACCACCGACGGTGCGTCCGCCGACGCGTCGACGTGGACGGCCGCCTCGACCCCGACCGACGCCCGCCTGCACGACGCGGCGGCGACCGAGACGGGCGCCTACGCCGTCGGCGCGGACGGCACTCTCCTCGCCGACACCGGTTCGGGCTGGGACGCGCTCCTCTCCGACGGCCCGCGCGCCCAGTCGCAGCCGCTCCGGGGCGTCGACGCGGTTGGCGACGGCGGCGGGGTCTGGATCGCGGGCGACGGCGGGACGGTCGCACGCGTCGACCCCGAGTCCGGGCGGCACGTCGACCACTCGGACCCGGCCGGGGACACCTCGACCCTCGTCGCCGTGGCCGCGACGAGCGGACCGGACGGCGAGCGCGTCCTGCTCGGCGACGGGTCGGGACGGGTCCGCCGGGGCGACTACCGCGACGGGAGCGTCGCCTGGCACGACCCCGTGACGCCCGGGAGCGGGTCGAGCCTCGCCGGCCTCGCCGTGCGGGCCGACGACACCGGTTGGGCCTGTGACACCAGCCAGCGGGTGTTCGAGACCGACGACGCCGGCCGGTCGTTCGCCGCGTCGGGAATCGAGGGCGTCGGCGGGACGCTGACCGACGTGGCGGCGACGAGCGCCGGCCCCCTCGTCAGCACCGACGCCGGCGTCGTCTACCGGACCGATTCGGAGTCGTGGACCCCGGAACGGGTCGCGGATGCGGGGCTCCTGGCCGTGGCCGGCCGCGGCGACCGCTGGCTCGCGTGCGGCGCGGACGGCGCGGTCTTCGAGCGAGCCGACGCCGCCGACTGGGAGCGCGCCGTGACGCCCACAGGAGAGTCGCTCAACGGCATCGCCGTCGGCGGGTCACGCGCCCTCGCCGTCGGCGACGGCGGCACCGTTCTCGAACGCGACGCTCGGTGACGCGTCGCTCGGTCACAGACTCAGGCACGGAGGCCGCCGTAGTTCGTCTTGGCGTCGACGATGCTGGAAGCCGATATCGCGCGGCCAAGCTCGCGCTCAGTTCGTCTTCGCATCGGTCTCCTCCCCCGGCTCTGTCACATCAACACCTTCCACGGCCTCGGCCGCCTCGGTGACCTTCTCGGTGTCGACGTGCCAGCGGTCGACGGATTGCTCGTAGTCGGCGAGCTTGTTCGAGACCCGCATCTTCAGGTCGTCGTCGTTGACGTTGACCTCGAAGACGTACTCGGGGCGCTCCTCGTCGCCGGTCCGCTGGAGGTTCGCGCTGACGAGGTCGTTGTCGAAGTAGTACGGCGCGATCTGGGTCATCACGTTGCGGTAGACCGCGTCCTCGACCTTCCGCAGGGCCTTCCGGCTGGCGGAGTCGGCGGCGCGGGCGACGTAGTCGACGGACTCGCTCCAGCGCTCCATCGCCTCGTCGGGCTCGTCGAGGTTCTCGTAGGATTCGCTCAGCTTCTCGCCGGCGGTCTGGAGGTCCTCGTCGGGGTCCTTGCCCGCTTGCTCTCCCTTGCCCTCGTCGATGCTGGCCTGCTCGGCGGTCTTCTCGTTGACGTCCTCGTCGAGCCGTTCGTGGCTCTTGGGCCGCCACTCGTCGAACTCGTCGAGCGAGTCGAGGTCCACCGCCGTCTCCTCGTTGATGTCCTTCAGCGCCCGGGTGATGCGCTCACCGTGTTCGACGACGTCCACCCAGCCGCCACGCGTCTTGAAGCCTGAAACGCTCTCTTCGATATCAGCCATGGTACAATAAGTGCGTGTGCGACAGCCCAAGCGCCTGCAGATGGCTGCCCATTATACTCACCTCGTTACCGCTCAGAGCGGTTAAGCGTTTCCGCACCGGCGGCGAGCGGCCACTTATCAGTCACGACCACGAATTATCCGTCGATGTCATCCGCACTGTTCGTCGTGAGCGAGCACGGCTACTGGGGCGAGGAGTGTATCGAACCGCTGACCACGCTGTCCGACGCCGGCGTAGATATCACGGTGGCGACGCCGACGGGGGAACCGCCGGTGCTGGACGAGCGCTCGGTCGACCCCGACCAGGTCGACGAGGAACTGGCCGAGCGCGTCCGCGAGGTCCACGAGACCGACGACCGGCTCAACGACCCGATTCCGCTGGCGCGGGCCGACGCGGCCGACTACGACGCCGTCGTCTTCCCCGGCGGCCACGGCACCGAGTGGGACATCAACCAGGACAAACACGCGAGGCAGGTGCTCCGCGAGGCCGTCGAGGGCGACGACGGCAAAGCCCTCGTCGTCTGTCACGCCGTCGGGATTCTGGCGTTCACCCGTTCGAGCGACGGCGGCTTCCTCGTTGAGGGCCGCTCCGTCACCGGCTTCCCGAACGCCTGGGAGGAGGGCATCGTCGACGACGACGACCTGATGCCCGACGGCCGCAAGCTCCCGTACTGGGTCGAAGACGAGGTCGAGGCCGCCGGCGCGGACTGGGACGCCGAACTCGACGACGACACGAGCGTCACCGTCGACGGCGACCTCGTCACGGCGCGCGGTCCGCCGTCCTCGGCCGAGGCCGCGCGGACGCTCCTCGACGAACTGGGCATCGAGACGCCGGCGTAGGCCACACCGGTCGCTCCCTTCTCACACAGTCAGTCGCACCCGTCCCGACAGCGACGGCCGTTCCGCCCTCGTGAGAACAAATACTTATATTTGACACGTTTCGTGTGTGAGAATAACGAGCATCGCATCGCAGTCTTTCGAATACACTGCTATTTTCGACTCCCAATAATAGTAAAGCAACCGTTGTATTCTAGACAACACTTTTCAACATGCCGTCCTACGTAGCAGTACGTATGGCTGACAACTCTTCGCGTCGACGGTTCCTCAAGACAGTCGGAATCACCGGAGCTGCCGCACTCGCCGGGTGTAGCGGCGACGGCGGCGACGGCGGTGACGGTGGCGACGGTGGCGCAACCGAGACGGAGGGCGGCGACGGCGGCGGGATGACAGAGACGGAAGACGGCGGCGACGGTGGGATGACCGAGACGGAGGGCGGCGACGGCGGGAGCGGCGACACTCGGCTCTCGTGGCACGCGGGCGGGACCGGCGGGACGTACTTCCCGCTCTCGAACGAGTTCAAGTCGGTCGTCGAGGCCAACACCGACTTCACGCTGAACGTCCAGTCGACCGGCGCGAGCGTCGAGAACGTCGGCAACCTCGCCAGCGGCGACGCCGACTTCGCGCTCATCCAGAACGACGTGGCGTACTTCGCGAAGAACGGCACCGGTATCGACGCCTTCCAGGGCAACGCCATCGAGAACCTGCGCGGCGTGGCGACGCTGTACCCCGAGACCATCACCGTCGTCACGCTCGCGGACACGGGCATCACCTCGCTCTCTGACCTCTCCGGGGCGATCATCAACACCGGCGACCTCGGGAGCGGGACGCAGGTCAACGCGAACCAGATCCTCGACGCCGTCGGCATCACCGACTACACGGAGCAGAATGCCTCCTTCTCACAGGCCGCCGACCAGCTCCGCAACGGCGACATCGACGCCGCCTTCGTCGTCGGCGGCTGGCCGGTCGGGGCCATCGAGGACCTCGCGAACACCAACGACCTCGTCATCGTCCCGATCCAGGGCGACAACCGCGAGGCCGTCAAGGACGCGGCCTCGTGGTTCGCCGACGACACCATCCCGTCCGGGACCTACACCGGCGTCGACCAGGCCGTCGAGACGGTCGCGGTCCAGGCCATGATCGCGACCAACGCCGAACAGCCCGAGGCCACGGTCGAGACGGTCACGGCGGCCATCTTCGACAACGTCGACGACCTGACGATCAAGACGGACTTCATCAGCAAGGACTCCGCACAGGACGGGATGTCCATCGAGCTCCACCCCGGCGCGGCGGCCTACTTCGACGTGTAGGCCCCGCCCACCTGTCGAATCGCGGTCGACCGCAGGCTGACAGCTCCCGAACGAGACGAGATGAGACGACGATACGTAGCTATCACGGCGCTCGTTGCACTGTTGCTCATCGGGTCGGCAGCGGCGGCGCTGCCAGGCGGCCGAACGCTGGTCGTCGAGGACGCCGAGACCGGCGAGGTGTACCTGCAGGTCCCGGTCGAGGACGGGACCGTCGTCGCGCTGGAGTACACCCACAGCGTCGAGAAGACCCGCGTCTACGACGAGTACACCGTCCGCGGCGACCACCTGGAGATGACCCGCATGGAGTTCGAGTCCTTCGGCTGGGGCCTGCCCAGCCGCGCGAACGTCACCCGCGAGGACGGCGTGTACGTCTTCGATCCGCCCGGCAATTACACGCGTATCACCGTCGCTCCGGGCGAGATTGCCGGTCACAAACTTCACGTCAACGGGGAAACATACGACTTGGTAGCACGGACCAATGAGCGCTCGGTCACGATTCACGTGGCCCGACGCTCTGCGTTCGAGGCGGCAACGGACCAATTCGACACATGACCGACGACACGACACCTGACGACGGAGCGGGCGAGGCCGTATCGGACGAGGAAGTCGAAGAAGTGCTCCAGGAACTCGAGCGCAAGCGGTCGCTCCGGGGAGTGAGCGTCGTCGCCGTGGCCGTCATCGGCATCGCCTTCTCGCTGTTCCAGATGTGGCTCGCGGCGAAGGGCTTCATCCTCTCCATCGACGTCCCCGGCGTCGGTCGGGTCACGCTGGCGTCGCTGCAACTCCTCCAGATTAACGCCGTCCACGTCGCCTTCGGCCTGATACTGGCGTTCCTGCTGTACCCGCCGACGACCGGCGACGGGCCGATATCGCGGGGCTGTCGCGCGCTGGCGGCTCGGACCGAATCGCAGTTCGGCTCGGAACATCCGGTCACGACCGCCGTCCGGATGGCCGGGTCGGTCCTCGCGTTCCTGTTCGTCGACCCCGACCTCGACCGCATCACGCCGGTCGACGTGCTGTTCTCGCTCCTGATGGTGGTGGCGGCGGCGTACTTCATCACCGACTTCCAGGAGATACAGCGAATGCGCGCCCTCGGACTCGAACGCGGTCGGCCGATTCAGGAGGTGTTCACCTTCCTCGAACCGGTCGCCGGCCTGCTCGGGCCGCTCGCCGACACCTCCTACGCGTTCGTCCTCGGCGTCCTCGGCGTCCTGCTCGTCCTCGAAGCCACCCGTCGGGCGATCAGCCTCTACCTGATGGTCATCGTCGCCGCGTTCGTCGTCTACGCGCGCTTCGGCGTGCTCATCCCGCAGAACGCGGCCTACGTCGGCGTCCTCTCCATCCCGGAGCTCAGTTGGGGTTCCATCGTCCAGAACCTCTGGTACAACACGGAGAACGGCGTCTTCGGAATCCCGATCACCGTCTCGGTGCAGTTCATCTACATCTTCATCCTCTTCGGCGCGTTCCTCGAGATGTCCGGCGCGGGCCAGTGGTTCATCGACCTCGCGTACTCCGCGACGGGGACGCGGAAGGGCGGCCCGGCGAAGGCCAGCATCCTCGCCAGCGGCTTCATGGGGACCATCTCCGGGTCCTCCATCGCGAACACGGTGACGACCGGCGCGTTCACCATCCCGCTGATGAAGCGCTCCGGCTACCGTCCGGAGTTCGCCGGCGGCGTCGAGGCGTCGGCGTCCTCCGGCGGCCAGATCCTCCCGCCCGTGATGGGGGCCGCGGCGTTCCTCATCGTCCAGTACACGGTGACGCCGTTCGCCGACGTCATCGTCGCCGCCACCGTCCCGGCCATCGTCTTCTTCTTCGGCGTCTGGGTGATGGTCCACTTCGAGGCGACCCGGAAGGGCATCGGCGGGCTCGACCGCTCGGAACTGGTCGACCTGCGGTCGCACCTCCTGAGCGGGTGGTTCTACCTCGTCCCCATCGGCCTGTTGCTGTACTACCTCATCATCGAGCGGCTGTCGGTGGCCCGCTCCGCGTGGTTCACGCTCATCGCCATCGGCGCGCTCATCACGCTGGTCGCCGCCTACAGCGACGAGACGCGGGGTCGGCTCGCCGCGCTCTTCGCCGGTCTGTTCGCCGTGACGTTCCTCTCGCAGTTCCTGACCGGCGCGGGCCTCCTGACTGCATTGGCCGGCGGCGGTCCCGGCGGCCAGTCCATCGGCGCGGCCTTCTCGGCGACCGTCGGACAGCTGGGCACGGTCGCCATCCTCGCCGGCGTCTTCACGCTCGCGACGCAGCCGCGGCTGGACGCCTCGCTGCTGGAGTTCGACAACGCGGTGACCGACGCCGCCGAGTCGACCGCCGACGCGGTGAACCGGCCGCGCCTCGCCGACAACGGGCTGTACCGCCTCGGCGTCTTCCTCGGCAAGTCGATGGAGGGCGGCGCGCGGACGGCGGTCCCCGTCGTCGTCGCCGTCGCCGCGGCCGGCATCATCCCCGGCGTCATCAGCGTCTCCGGCCTCGGGCCGAACCTCGTCGCCCTCATCGAGGCCGTCGCGGGCGGCTCGCTCGTCCTCCTGCTGGTCGTCACGGCGTTTTCCTCCATCCTGCTCGGGATGGGCATGCCGACGACGGTCACTTACATCATCCTCGTCTCCCTGCTCGCGCCGGCGCTCGTCGACTTCGGCGTCCCGGAGCTGACGGCCCACCTCTACATCCTCTACTTCGGCGTCATCGCCGACATCACGCCGCCGGTGGCCGTCGCCGCCTACGCGGCCTCCGGGGTCGCGAAGTCCGACCCGTTCCAGACGGGGATCGAAGCGTTCTCGCTCTCGCTGAACAAGGCCATCGTGCCGATGGCGTTCGTCCTCGCGCCGGGCATCATGCTCATCCGCCGGAAGGCCAACTGGCAGGAGCTCGAACAGGACGAACAGCACCGCGTCCTCCAGCTCGCGGACCTGGGCGACGTCGGCTTCATCGTCCCGGAGGTACTGTTGCCTATCATCGGCGTCTTCCTCGGGGTCATCGCCCTGGCCGCGACGGTCATCGGGCACGTCTACGCCAGGGTCACTCTGGCCGAGCGCGCCGCGTTCGCGGTCAGCTCGCTCCTCCTGATGGCCCCGGGGCTGGCGGTGTTGAGTGTCTACGACCTCATGGGCCTGCTCGGCCTCGGCGGCGGCGAGATGACGCTCACCATCGACCTCGCGCTCCGCGGCGTCGGCCTGGTGCTGTTCCTCGCGCTCATGGCGCGCAATCGCCGTCGGAGCCGAGCGGAAGTCGAACAGCGGGGGACGGCCGAACCGGCCTGAGACGGCCTGCTGTCGCCGTATCGCGGCGACCGTCGAGTCGTCCTGCAGTCTCCGGCCCGAGGCCGCGACGCGCCGGCGTATTGAGAACTATTTATGCCGACGGGGGTCGACGGCCCGGGTATGCCAATCGAACAGCGCGGCGACGCGTCCGTCGTCACCCACGCGCTGGCGAAGGACGAACTGACGCGAATCCGGGACGTCGAGACCGAGCAGGTCGCGTTCCGCAAGGGACTGGTCCGCCTCGGCCGCATCTGCGGCTACGAGATCATCGACGGCCGGATGGAGACCGAGTACACCGAGGTCCAGACCCCCCTGACGACGACGATGGGCGAGCGCGTCAAGGGCCTCGACGACGTGGTCATCGTCAACGTCCTCCGGGCGGCGACGCCGTTCGTCGAGGGTCTGCTGAAGGCGTTCCCGCGCGCCAGACAGGGCGTCATCTCCGCCAGCCGCGACGAGGAGGCCGGCATGAACGAGGACGGGGAGTTCCCCATCTCCGTCGAGTACGTCAAACTTCCCGAAATCACCGAGGACGACACCGTCATCGTCGCCGACCCGATGCTCGCGACCGGGTCGACGATGTCGACGGTGCTCGAGTACATCGCCACGGAGAAGACCGAACCGGAGAACCTGCTCGTCCTCGCCGCCGTCTCAGCGCCCGAGGGCATCGTCCGCGTCTCGGAAGCCGACGCCGACGCCGACATCATCAGCGTCGCCATCGACGACGAACTCGACGAGGACGGCTTCATCGTCCCCGGCCTCGGCGACGCCGGCGACAGGGCGTTCCGGACGACCTGAGGAAGCGACGGTCGCCCGCCGCGACGAGACGGAACACTTTTCCCTCGGACTCCGGTTACCAGCAGGCGTCGCGATTTCTCGTCGACGGTCGGCTCCGTAACCCGATTGTTTCCCGTGGAAACCGACAGACGACGAACGGATTCGTCTCCAGTGGAAACGCTTCTGGCGGCGTGGCGCGACCCGCGCGTCTGGCCCGCCCACCGGACGGACACGGCCGTCGCACACCGGGGGTTTTTCGTATCGAGCGGGCGGCCACCCGGTATGGGTCGACGCCGATACCGCATCGCGGACACCGCCCAGCAGGTCGTGGGCGGGTTCCTGCTCGCCGGGCCGTTCGTCGTGACCGAGGAGGTGTGGGTCCTGGCGGCGAGCATGCGGTGGTATCACGCCGTCGTGGTCACCGCCATCGTGTTCGCCATCGGCTACGGGGCGCTGTACAAGGCCGACGCCGGACGTGACGTAGAGCGCGAAGCGGAGGTCGCCGGCATCCCGATTCGCTTCGTCTCGTTGATGCTCGTCGCCTTCGGGTCCGTGGCGATCCTGGCGGTCGCGCTGACCGCCCCCGAGACCTTCCTCGTCGAGGGCGGGATTCTCCCGGACCCGACGCCGACGTTGGTCGCGCTGACGACGCTGAAGGTGGTCGCCGTGGGGGCCATCTTCAGCGTCGTGGGCGCGGCGACCGCCGACAGCGTGTTCTGACCCGCTGATACCCGTATACTTAATTGGCCCCGAGTCCCCTTGGAGACCACATGGAGTACACGCTGGCTATCGAGAACGCACCGGAGACCATCCCGGGCGGAACGGGCATTCTCCTCCTCCATCCGAGCACCGGCGAGACGGATCGGCTGGACACCGACTTTCTCTCGACCGACACGGACGCGATGCTCGTCATCTCCACTCGGACGACCGCCAGGGAGGTCACGCAGAAACTGGACTACTACGAGGTCGACGAGTCGAAGGCCGACATCCTCGATACGCTCTCGGTCGAGCGCGGCTACACCCGCCGGCGCTCGGAGAACGTCCGGTACGTCTCCGCGCCCGACGACCTGAGCGGCATCGTCGACGAGACGGAGTCCTTCCTGCACGAGCACGACGGCAAACTGCGCGTGAGCTTCGACTCGCTGACGGAACTCATCTACTACGCCGACGAGGAGGGCGCGCTGGCGGCCGTCGAGGACATCCTCGACCTGCTGGATGAGTACGACGCCGTCGGCATGTTCCACCTCGCCGACGAGGTCCACGACGAGGACACCGTCGCGGCCTTCCGCGACCTCTTCGACGGCGTCATCGAACTCTCCGAGGACGGGTCTATCGAGAGTTCGTTCGACGGCGAGTGAGCGAGCACGGCAGTTCGTGACAGACGAACGACTCGAGCCCGTTTGTCCGTGGCGAACGAAACGCCGATTTCGTCGGGTAGACGGTCCAGCCCTCGGAGACATGTCATCTTGCCAGACCAACAACCATTAAGAGGGTCTGACCCCCATAGAGGCGTGTATGCCGGAATGCCAGAACTGCGGTAATTTTGTCACGGCTGACTACGCGCGTGTGTTCACGCCGAACGGGGTCGAAAAGCCCAGGGTCTGTCCGCAGTGCGAAGACAAGATTCGCGACGGGGCAGACGTCCGCGAAGCGCGGTCCACACGACGCGGATAGCGCGTCCAACCGGGTCAGGAATCGCCGCCCTGTGACCGTTTCGGTTGCGGGGGATTCTCACCTCCTCGCTTCTGTACCAGCGCCCGCTAGCGGCGGGCGTCGTCGACGACGCTCCGCGCCTCCTCGAACGCGTCGTCGGCGCGGTTTGCGTCTCTCGCCTCGGCCGTGATCCGGACGAGCGGCTGGGTCCCGCTGGCCCGCAGGAGGAACCACGCGTCGCCGAGGTCGACGCGGACGCCGTCGAGCGTCGTCACGTCGTCGTACTCGGCGGTCACTCGCTCGCGGACCCGCTCCATCACCGCCCCCTTCTCGTCGGTCTCGACGCTGTCCCGGCGGATGGGGTAGGCCGGTACGTCCGCGGCCCGCTCACCGAGCGGCCGTTCGGCGTCCAGCGCGGCGACCGTGCAGGCCGCGAGCGGCCCGTCGGGACAGAGCGTCCGGTCGGGCCAGATCCACGCGCCGCTGGGCTCGCCGCCGAAGGCGACCCCCTCGGCGCTTGCGGCCTCGGCGACGTACACGTCCCCGACGGGCGTGTACTCGACGCCCACGTCGACGTCGGCGAGGTGGTCCGCGACGGCGAGGCTCGTGTCCACCGGGACGGCGACGCGCTCGCCGGCCGACGCCGCGGCGCGGGCGAAGACGGCGAGCAGTTCGTCCCCCGAGAGGAAGGTCCCGTCGGCCGCCACCGCGCGCATCCGGTCGGCGTCGCCGTCGTGTGCGATGCCGAGGTCCGCGTCCGACTCCGCGACCAGCGTCGACAGCGACTCGCAGTTCGCCGCTTTCGGCTCCGAGGGCCGCCCCGGGAACGCGCCGTCGGGCTGGCCGTTCAGCGTCTCGACGGCACAGCCCAGTTCGCTCAGCGCCTCGACGCTGACTCGTCCCGCCCCGTTGCCGAGGTCGACGACCACGCGGCTGTCGAGGTCCGACGCGCCGACCTCGGAGACCAGGGCGTCGACGTGGCGCTGGCCGGCGTCCCGCGACTCGACGGTCCCGCCGGCGTCCCACTCCGCCGGGGCGAACGCCCCGTCGCCCAGCCGCTCCTCGATGGTCGCCCGGAGGGCCGCGTCGAAGGCCTGTCCGCTGGGCTGCCAGAGCTTGATGCCGTTGTCCTCGGGCGGATTGTGACTCGCCGTCACCGAGACGCCGGCGTCGGCGTCCTCCCAGGCCACGGCGCGGCCGACGGTCGGCGTCGCCGCCACGCCGAGGTCGACCACGTCAGCGCCGCTCTCGCGCAGGCCGGCCGTCAGCGCCGCCTGCAGGTACTCGCCGCTCTCGCGGGGGTCCCGCCCGACGACGACTCGCTCGCTGTCGATACCCAGCGCGCGACCCACCGACAGCGCGAGGTCGGCCGTGACCGCCTCGCCGACCGGTCCGCGAATCCCGCTCGTTCCGAACTGTGTCATTACCCGCTCCTGCGGGCGGCCGCCCTAAAACGTATCCGGCGTCGGGCGGTCGCCCTCGATTGACGCCGACACTATCGTTTTCACACCCCCGTCTGTATGACGCGCCGTGCCAGCCATCGCCGACACCCACATCGTCAACCGCGAACGCGTCCAGCCGACCCACGCCAACAACTACGAGAGCGCCCACGGGGGTATCGTCATGAAGTGGATGGACGAAATCGGCGCGATGTCCGCCATGCGGGCCGCCCGGGAGACCTGCGTCACCGCGCAGATGTCCCGCGTCGACTTCGAGCGCCCCATCCCCATCGGCGACACCGCCCTCGTCGAGTCCTACGCCTACGCCACCGGCCGGACGAGCGTCCGCGTCCGCATCGAAGTCTCCCGCGAGAACCCCCGGACGGGCGAGACCGAACAGACCACCAGCGCCTACGCCACCTTCGTCGCCATCAGCGACGGCGAGCCGACCGCCGTCCCCGAACTCACGGTCAAAGGCGAGAAGTGCCGGGAACTGCGGGACAGAGCGCTGGCCGAGGAACCGGACCGGAACTGAGGCGAGTCAGTCGTCGAGGACCCGCGCCGGCGTGACCGCGACCGCCAACAGCACCGCCGGGCCGACGAGGAAGCCAGCCCACGTCGCCACGCTCGCCAGCGCCGCGACCGCCAGTCCGGTCCGGGTCCGGAGCGTCGTCACGGGCGCGTCCCGGCCTGCGACCCACAGCCCCCATCCCCCACACGCCAGCGGAACGACCACGTACAGCGCCGTGACTGCGACACCGGGCGTCGGTCCCGTCTTCGTCAGCGCCACGAGGGTCTGGACCGCCGTGTTCACGCCGCTGGCGAGGACCAGCGACGCACCGATTCCGAGCACCACTCTCGCGAGCGACGGCGACCGTTCGGTCCACCGACGCCGCCCGACGGCCACGCCGGCGAGGACGGTCAGCGCGAACGGCCCGACCACGAGCAGCGGCTGTTGCCCCTCCCAGAGGCGGACCTGAACGAGGTCGAACGGCACCGTCAGGTACTCCGTCGGCGAGAACTCCTCTCTGTACCCGACGGTGACGCCCACCTCGCCGCTCCGGTTGGCCGGTTCGTAGACGGCGACGAGGTACGCGGCGTCGACGTCGGTCGGCCGGTCGACGCTCGCCGTGGAATAGGTGGCCGACGGCGCGAACGGTTCGTACTCGGCCCCTGCTGGTCGCTCCCCGGCGACGACGAGCGCACCCATCCCCTCGGGGACCGTCACCCGTGCTGGCACGCCTTCGGTCCCTTCGAACGCCTCGCTCATGACGACGACCGACAGCGTGAACGCACCCGAATCGGGGGTGAACGTCCCGACCCGAAGCCGTTCACCCGCGGTCAGGGAGAACCGGTAGTACGCCACCTCTCCCGACTCGATTCGGTCGTAGAACGACCACGACTTCGCCGCGTCGGGGACCACGACCGCGCTGTCGGGACTCGTGTTGTCGGTCGGGAAACTCGGGACGTGGGCCGCCGCCGGTATCGCCACCATGGACAGCGCGAGGACGAGGAGGACGGCGCGAGCGATGTGCATGGGGGACGTTGGGGAGCCGGAGATATAGAACAGCGGTCGCTCGGTGACGGCGCGACGAGACGCACCGCTCGCCAGTTAGACGCTGACGAACTTCTTGCTCCGGCCTTCGGGCCGCTCGGCTATCTCTGGGAGTACGGTGAGCCACTGGCCGAGCGTACTCGCCCGACGTGCCACGCTCGACTCGGAGAGCTCCGTCTCGACAGCCAGCACCGACTGTAGCTCACTGTACGAGAGGACTCCGCGCTCAGCTATCACCGTAGCGAGGCGGTCGACGACCTCGACTTGGCGAACGCCAGCGATGAGTCGCTCACGGGCCGCTTCGGTGTCGCCAGACTCGTGCAGGCGGAGATACTCGACGCCGTTCTTGGTCAACCCCCAGCGACGGACCTCACGACCGTCGACCTCCGTCGGCGTGTCCTCGTGTACGAAACCCAACAGCCAGCCCGCAGTGCCGTAGAGGTCAGCGTGCCGTGAGTCAAACTCCGGGACCGCGCGGCTGATCTCTGCTCTGGTGCCGTCCGTTTCGTCGATGGCCGCCAAGAATTCTCGAAGCGACTCGAAACTGTTGGCAAGCGGCACCTCGGTAGAGGGAATCGTCTCGGTACGCTCCGGTTCCGTCAGTGCGTCCCAAAACACTGGCTGTAGCTCGTAGCCACTGACTCCCTCCTCGACACCGATGCCGTTACTGACCATCGTTGCCGCGAGCCGCTCCCCGTCGACGAGGTGTATCTGAAGGTCTTCCGCCGCTCGTCTCGCGGGCCCCGTGAACGAACTGGAGGTGATGTAGGTCCCCGTCTGGTAGTTTCCTTGTGTCAGTGCCCCACTGAACCGCTGTACGTGCCCGTTGCTAACCGTGTTGCCCTCCTCGTATCGCTTGACCTGCGCGCCGAACAACACCCGGACGACGTCCTCCTCGATGACGCCCTCGACGTCGATGCCGTCGTCCTGCCGGAACGCCGTTACCTGCATCGACTCCGTATCGAGGCGGCGGCTGAGGACCATCTTGCACAGAATCTCGAACTGCTCCGGCGACACCTCGTACATCCTGTCTTGGAGATGGTCTTGCATCGCCGCGGCTTGCATATCTTTCATCTCCGGCCACGCTCACATAAGCGTAGGCCTGTTTCAGTGGTCGGCGACGATGCGCTTCAGAATCGAGCCGGTCGGACTGTGAACCGGATCAGACGGTTCTGCTCGTCTCGCGGTGCTCGACTGCGCGGACTGCGACTGACAGGGATTCAAATCCCGGTTCTGACTCTCCGACCACAGTAGTCACTCGGCGACGGAGCGCCTCGCAGAAGTGTGGTCGGAAGAAGCCTCGGCCGGAATTTGAACTACGCGAAGACGGTCGCTCACGTCCGTTCGCGCTGCGTCTTCTCTCGATTCAAATTCCGCGTGGTGCTTTCGCTCCTCACGTCCGTTCGTCGCAGAAAGCCTAGGCCGGAATTTGAATCCGGGGTCTCGTCCTTACCAAGGACGCGCTTTACCGCTAAGCTACCCAGGCACGCATCAGTGTGTATCCGGCAATTGTCTTTAGGCGTTTCGATTCGGGGCCGGCGTGCCGGTCGCTGTCAGTGGTCGGCCGCGGCCTCGGTCCCGTCGCCGGCGGGCTGTTCGGTGCCCGCGCGGGCCCGGAGGGCGTCGGCGACCTCCTCGGCGAGCAGGTCGGCGTTCGGGGGCAGGCCGTCGGCGGCCAGCCCGGTCGCGTACTCCCGAAGCGGCGCGGTGGGGCGGATGCCCGCGGCGGTGACGCCGGCGACGACGGCGAGTTCGAGGATATCCGTTTCCAGCGCGCCGTCGAGGCCCTCGTCGCCGGTGGTCCGCTGGACGGTCTGGTCGCGGCCGAACGAGCGGACGACGGAGACGGCGGCGTCCGCGGCGTCGGTCCGGGCGAGCAGGTAGAACCCGCGCGAGACGAGGATGTCCGCGATGAGGATGTCGAGGTCCGCCGTCTCGCCGTCGCCGCCGTCCCAGGGGTCGTCGCGGGCGAGCTGGCGGGTGAGCGAGAGCCCCTCGTAGATGAGCTGGACGCCGGCGGCCCGGTCGGCGACGCCGTCGGCGAGGTCGACCGGGTGATCGCGGGTCACGCTGGCGCTGACGAGGGTCAGGACGCCGGGCGCGAGCGACGCCTCGTCGAGACGCGCGTCGATGCGCGCTCGGAGCCGGTCGGGCTCGACGTCGTCGACTGCCGCCATCGCTGCTCGGCGAACCGCCGCCACTTCCTCCATTATCGCGACCTAGCGGCGGCAAGGGCAAAGACCTTTGGAAACGGCCGAGTCACAGCCGGCATGGTTCGGACGACGACAGCCGACGGCGTCTGTGTCCTGACGCTCGACCGACCCGAGCAGCGGAACGCGCTGACCCGCGATGCGCTCCGTGCCCTCGAAGCCGCGGTCGACGACGCCACGGCTCCGGTGCTGTACCTCCACGGGGCGGGCGAGGCGTTCTGCGCCGGTGCGGACCTTGACGTGGTCCGTGAACTTGACGCCGACGAGGCGGCGTCGTTCGCGGCGCTGGGCCAGCGCGTCGCACGTCGGCTGGAAGCCTACGACGGCGCGGCCGTCGCCGGTATCGACGGCGCGGCGCGGGGCGGCGGCGTCGAACTGGCGCTGGCCTGTGACATTCGGGTGGCGACGCCCGACGCGACGCTGGCCGAGACGGGCGTCAAACTCGGGCTGTTCGGCGCGTGGGGCGGCACGGCGCGGTTGCCCGACATCGTCGGCGCGGGCGAGGCGCTGGACATCGCGCTCTCGGGGCGGACGCTCGACGCCGGGGACGCCCTCAGGATGGGGCTGGTCTCGCGGATCACGGACGACCCGCGGGCCGTCGCCGACGACCTCGCCGCCGTCGACGAGCGGGCGCTCCGAACGCTGAAGACGCGGATGCGCGACGACGCCGACCGGGAGACACAGGAGGAGCGCGAACAGGCGGCCTTCGCCGACCTGATCGCGAACGCGGACCTGTAATCGGAGGAAAGGGTACAAGACGCCCGCTCGCATAGCGACCGGCAATGGCCGACTGTGACTACTGCGGGGAATCGTTCGACGGCGAGGACGCGTATCTGGAGCACCTCGCCGACGCCCACGACGGAGACCTGGGCGCGATCGACCGCCGCCGGGTGGACAACCACGTCGGGAGCGACGACGGCGACGGGCTCCCGCTCGGCCCCGTCGTGCTCGGCGTCGTGGTCGTCTTCGCGCTCGGCCTCGGCGTGTACGTGACCCAGCTGAGCGGCGGCGGAGGCGACGGGGGCGTCGCGGCCGACGGCATCGAGGCCGAACCGCTGGCCGAATCGGGAGACGCCGCCCGTCTCGAAGCGGTCGAGTCGTTCCCGAGCCAGGGGACCGAGCACGTCCAGCAGGGGACCACGGTCGATTACGCGCAGATGCCGCCGCTGTCGGGGCCACACTACCGGTCGACCGTCGACGCCGGCTTCTACGAGGAGACGCCGCCGCTTGGCGACCTGGTCCACACGCTCGAACACGGCGCGGTCGTCGTCTACTACGACCCGGCGGCGCTCTCGAACGAGTCGAGAGCCAGCCTGCGGGAGTTCGCGAGCGCCCACACCGGGACCTGGCAGAGCGTCGTCGTCGCGCCGAACCCCAGCGACGACCCCGAGGCGGCGTTCGTCCTGACCGCCTGGCGACACCGCCTGTACGTGGACGACTACGACGCGCAGACGGTCTACGCGTTCCTCTCGGAGTACCTCGGTCGCGGACCGGAGAACCCGGTCCGGTAGCCGTCGATAGCGAGGGAAAAACTCAGTATAGCGGGCTCGGACCCGGCGGCATCGCGCGCTTGTGCGCACTCGATTCGTGCATCTCGCGGACGGTGTCGACGACCTCCTTCGAGACGCCGATGTGGTCTGCGGTCGCAGCCGCCGGTACGCCGCCGTCGATGTGCAGCGCGAGGACGGAATCGAGCGTGTCGTAGTCCATCCCCATCTCGTCGGCGTCGGTCTGACCGGACCACATCTCCGCGCTGGCGGTCTTCTCGGCGAGGTCCTCGGGGACCCCGATGTGCGAGGCGAGCTGTCGGACCTGCTGCTTGTACAGCGTCGCGATGGGGTGGCAGTCGACCGCGCCGTCGCCGTACTTCGTGTAGTAGCCCACCGCGGCCTCGCTGCGGTTGCCGGTCCCGAGCACCAGCCCCTCCTCGTGGTTGCCCACGAGGTAGTTCAGCACCGCCCGACAGCGCACGCGGAGGTTCCCGACCGCGAGCTGGTCGCCCTCGGCCTCGGGGTAGGCGTCGAGGAACGCGTCGACCAGCGGATTGATCTCGATCACGTCGTAGTCGATGCCGAGCAGGTCGTTGGCCACCCGCTCGGCGTCGCTCATGTTGTCCGCGCGGTTGACCTCGCTCGGCATGACGAGCCCGTGGACCGCGTCCGCGCCCAGCGCCTCGACGGCGAGGTGGGACGTGAGCGTGCTGTCGATGCCGCCCGAGAGCCCGATGACCGCCGTCTCGACGCCCGCGGCGTCGAGCTGGCCCGCGATGAAGTCCGTGATGTGCTCGCGGTGGGCCTCGAGTTCGGCCTCGGAGAACGTCAGGTCGAGCGGGTCGTCCGCCCGCACGACGGATTCGGCTGTCGCCATATCCGATGGTCGGCCGGCCGGAACTAATAGCCATCCATCGGCGCGATATTTCCGGACGCGCGTCCACCCGAAACGCTACGTTCAAGTGCGACGACTGACGACAGTCTGGTACGAAGTGCCTGTCGTGCGTCGGTGACGACCCACCTCGGTGGCGACTCCCGGCGCGACCGACGTGTACGCCGGTGGTGCGCGATTCCCTCGAATCGCAATCCTCGGTGTGGTTGACGTGCGCCGGTGGTGAGCAGTTCTGACGGAACTGCGAGTCTCGGGGCGCGAGTGAAGGAAGTGGTTGACGTGCGCCGGTGGTGAGCGGTTCCGACGGAACTGCGAGCCTCGGGGCGCGAGTGAACGAAGTGAACGACGCGCGCCGGTGGTCCAGTGGTAGGACATTGCCTTCCCAAGGCAATAGCCCGGGTTCAATTCCCGGCCGGCGCATTCTGCTGCGAGCAATTCGCGAGCAGCGACTGGAACTCGACGGGAATTGAACCCTATCAGTCGCAGCCCGGGAAACGAACGCAGTGAGTGACCCGGAACGTCTGAGTCCGGTTCAATCACCGACAGACGAAGTCTGTCGTGGCTCGCGAACGCGTTGCGTTCGCTCACTCCCGGCCGGCGCACTCCCTGCGGTCGTTTGCCGACCGATGTTCGCAATCACTTCGCAACCTCCCTCCCGGCCGGCACATTCTGCTGCGAGCAATTCGCGAGCGGCGACTGGAACTCGACGAGACGCGCGGACCGCGGGATACTTGTCGGGGCCGGGCGTACCAGCGGTGAGCAATGGACGCGCCGCTGTGGACGGAAACCCACGCCCCGGAACTGTCGGAGATTCGCCAGCCGAAGGCCCGCGAGCACCTCGAAGGGGCCATTGAGGAGCCCATGAACTTGCTCGTCCACGGGCCGAAGGGGGCCGGCAAGACGGCGGCCGTCCGCGCGTTCGCCCGCGAGGTCCACGCGAACCCCGACGCTGACTTCACCGAACTCAACGTCGCCGACGTGTTCGACATGACGAAAAAGGAGGTCTCGAACGACCCGCGCTTCTCGTCGTTCATCGACAGCAAGCGCCGGCGCGAGTCCTCGAAGGCGGACCTCATCAACCACGTCCTGAAGGAGTCGGCCAGCTACACGCCGATGTCGGGCAGCTACAAGACCATCCTGCTGGACAACGCCGAGGGGATGCGCGAGGACTTCCAGCAGGCGCTGCGCCGGGTAATGGAGCAGTACTACGAGGCGACGCAGTTCGTCATCGCGACGCGCCAGCCTTCCGCGCTGATTCCACCGATCCGCTCGCGGTGCTTCCCCGTCGTGGTGCGCGCGCCGACTCACGAGGAGACGGTGTCCGTGCTGGCCGACATCGTCGACGCCGAGGGGGTCGACCACGACGACGACGGCCTGGAGTACGTCGCCGGCTACGCCGAGGGCGACCTCCGAACGGCGGTCCTGGCGGCGCAGACGACCGCCGAGGAGGAAGGCGAGATAACGATGGACGCCGCTTTCGAGACGCTGAACGCCGTCGAGGCCGACGACCAGGTCGAGCAGATGGTCGACGCGGCCGAGGCGGGGCGCTTCACCGACGCGCGCTCGACGCTCGACGACCTGCTCGTCGACGAGGGCTACGGCGCGTCCGACATCCTCGACGACCTGCTCGCCGTGGCGCGCTCGCGGTACTCCGGCGAGCGACTGGCCGAGGTCCACCGGCTGGCCGGCGAGACGGACATGGCGCTGGTGGACGCGGCCAACGAGCGGATCCACCTCTCGCACTTGTTGGCTCAGCTCGGCTCTACGTGATCGAGACACCGGTAATCTCGAAGCGTGCGCCGCCGTCGTCCGCGTCCGTCGCGACGACCGACCAGCCGTGTGCGGCCGCGATGTCGTCGACGATGTTCAGGCCGAACCCGGTGCCGTTGTCCTGCGTCGAATAGCCGCGTTCGAACACCCTGTCTTGCTGGGAAGACGGGATTCCGGGGCCGGTGTCTTCGACGTAGAAGCCGTCTGCGAGCGTCCCGACACGGACGGTCAGGTCTTCGGTTGGGCCGCCGTGCTCCGCGCTGTTACGATAGAGGTTTTCGAACAGCTGTTGCAGCCGGCTCGCGTCGGCTTGGACGACGCCGTCGCCTTCGACGCGGAGCGAGGACTCGGGGGCGTTGACGGCCTGCCAGGCGCGTCTGGCGACGGCGGCGAGCTCGGTGGGTGTGCGTTCGGAGACGGTTTCGCCCTCGCGGGCGAGCGTCAACAGGTCCTCGATGAGTCGCTCCATCCGGCCGGTGGCCCGCTCGATGGCCTCGACGTAGCCGTGCTGCTCCGGCGGCACGTCGAGCAGGTCGAGGCGAGCGTCGATGACCTGAAGCGGGTTTCTGAGGTCGTGACTGACGATGCCGGCGAACTCTTCGAGGCGGGCGTTCTGCCGTTCGAGTTCGCGCTCGCGGCGCTTTCGGACCGTGATGTCGTCGACGATTCCCACGACCCGGGTGGACTCGCCGTCGGGGCCGGGGACGGGATAGGCGCTGGCTTCGGCCCAGCGGGTCGTCCCGTCGGCGTGGCGGAGGCGATACTCGAAGTGGTACGCGTCGTCCGCACCGCCCGCAGCGACGTCGTCCAGCATCGCGCGGAACTCGTCGGCAACGCGGTCGGCGTCGGCCCGGTGGACGTGATCGAGGGCGGTCGCCAGCGGATCCGCCTCGGCCACGAGGTCGTCGGATGGGTGTCCGGTGAGCCTCTCGTAGCCGGGACTGACGTACAGGAGGTCGCCGTCTTCGTCGAGCATCCATATTATCTCGTCGAGGTTCCTCGCGATCTGGCGGAACCGCTGTTCGCTCTCGCGGAGTTCGGCCTCGGCCCGCTTGCGCTCGGTCACGTCGCGCAGGACGACGGTGACGACCTGCTGGTCGTCGACGGTGATCGCGTCGGCCTTGAGTGAGACGGACCGCGTCTGTCCGTCGTCGGTCGTGAGTCGCGTCTCGGTCTCCGCTGGCGGCCGTTCCGCGACTGCCGCGTCGATGCAGGCTTCCACGGCGCGGGCGGCGTCGGCGGTGAAACAGTCCAACGACGCGACCCGTTCTCCCGCCACGTCGTCGGAATCGACGCCCGAAACCACACGCAACGCGTCGTTGACGATCACCAGTGCCCCGTCGGCATCAGCGACGAACGCCGGGTCGGGGAGCGTCGCGAACAGCGACGAGAATCGTCCCTCGATACGGCGGTACCGGCTATCGAGCGTCTGCGAGAGCACCCGCCGTTCGAGGAGGTTCTCCATGCGCCGGTGGAGCACTGGTTTCTCGACCGGCATGGAGACCACGTCGTCGATGATGTACAGCCCGTCGATCGTCTGCCAGTCCGCGGGCTCGAACCGCTCGCTGACGCGTTCGTCGCTGACGAGCAACACCGGGGCGAACACTGGCGTGCTCCGTCGCTTCCACCCGTCGATGGCCTCTCTGTGGCGGGCGAAGGCCACGTCGTCGACGAGACAGAGGTCGACGTGCGGTTCCATGGACGGTTCGGCCGGCGTCTCGACGGTGTACGTCTGGCCGAGCCACGTCTCCAGGAGGTCACTGTTTCGCTCGTGATCGAAGAGTACCTGGACGTGTCGTTGCGATTGCTCGAACAGCGCCTCGCTGATCTCGCGGTCACCCGAGTCGTTACTCATCAGCGTCCTGCTCGGCCCGGACGACCGGATTGCCCTGTAATAGCCCGTCCACGCCGGTGAGTGGCTGGCCGACCTGGATGCCGTCGTCAGTCATGTCGAACTCTCTCAGCGTCTCTTCGAACGTTCCGATCCGCTTTTTCAACACGCCGATGACCTTCCGGAGCTCGCTGTGTATCTCGACGTGACGCAGGAAGACGACGTTGTCCGCGAGGTAGCTGATGCCCGCGTTCGTCGCCTGGAACGGTCCCGTGACGTAGTCTATCTCGTCGATCAGGATGACCGTCACGCCCATGTTCTTCAGGTAGCGCCCCAGCGCGTGGAGCTTTCCGGTGAGTTCGTCTTCCCGTCCCTGTATCGAGAGCTTGTATCCCTCGATCCCGTCGAGCATGACGACGCTGACGTCGTTCCGCTCGACCTCCGTCCGGACGGCGGCGGCGAACTCCTCCGGCGACCGCTCCAGGGCCTCGATTTCCTCGACCGCGAGCGAGCCGTCCGCTTCGAGGTCCGAGATCGGGATGCCGATGCTCTCACACCGATGGCGGAACGTCCGGGCCGTCTCCTCGAAGTGATAGACGGCCGCGTTCTCCCCGCGTTTCGCGGCCTCCTGTAAGAATAGCGTCCCGGTCGTCGTCTTGCCGACGCCGGTCGGGCCGCTGACGACGCTGATGGTCCCCCGCTCGATGCCACCGCCGAGCAGTTCGTCGATCGAGTCGACGCCGGACCGGATCTGCTCGGTCTCGAAGGCGGCGGTGTGGTCTCCCGGGACCAGGAGCGGATACACCGAGAGCCCTCCTTCATCGATGCGGACCGAGTGAGTCCCGCTCAGGCGGTCCGAGCCACGGAGCTTCGGAACCGAGACCGTCCGCTTGTCGTTCGGGCGACCGAGTTCGATGATGCCGTCGGCGAGGAACTGCAGGTCGTCGTCGGGCGTCGATTCGGACTGCTGGGAGGTGAACAGCACGGTCGCGTCGCTCTCCTTGAGATACCGCATGAGGGAGATGACCTCTTTGCGGAACTGGTAGTCGTCGGACGCGAGATAGCGGAACTGCGTCACCGGATCGAGGAACACGCGGTCCGGGTCCACGTCCGCGACGCGATCCCTGATCCGTTCTCGGATCGGATCCTGCTCGACCGACTCGGACTCGAAGATGCTGTAGGACTGGTCCTCCGCGAAGAACTCCGAGGTCGGCGAGAGATCGAGAAACGAGACCTCGGCGAGGTCGAAGCCGAGCGACGCCGCGTTCTGCCGGACGTCTCCCGTCGGCTCTTCGAGGTTGATGAACAGGACCGTCTCGCCGGCTTTGGCCCCGGCTGTCAGGAAGTGAAACCCGAGGATCGTCTTCCCCGTCCCCGGCGCGCCCCGAACCAGATAGCTCCGATCTGCGGGAAGCCCTCCGTGGAGCACCTCGTCGAGTCCATCGATACCAGTAGAAAGCCGAGAAAGGTTCGGTCCCGCCATGATTGATGAGTACTCCTACACCCCCGTGCTAATTAGTGTCCTGGCTCTGATTTTCAAACGTGATACACGGGACGGTTCGACCGACTGGGAGCCGGGAGTCCGCGCCGCTGGGAACAACGGGCGTGCAGCCGTCGAGCGGGCGTCCCGGGCTTCGAAATCCTTTTACGCGCTTCGACGGGTAGATACGGACAACGAACCATGGATATCGACATCATCGAGGAAGACGAAAATCCCATGTTGCACCGAACGGACGTCCGCTTCGAGGTCGTCCACGACGAAGCCACGCCCTCCCGTCTCTCCGTGCGCGACTCGCTCGCCGCGACGCTGAACAAGGACGCCGAGGAAGTCGTCATCCACAAGCTCGACACGAAGTTCGGCATGCGAAAGACCATCGGCTACGCCAAGGTCTACGACTCCCCCGAGGCCGCCCGCGACGTCGAGCAGGACCACATGCTCGAGCGCAACAAGATCGTCGCCGACGGCGAGGAAGAGGCGGAGGAGGCATAGATGCCCCACAACGAGTACTACGACGACGGCGAACTGGCCCGCGAGACCTGCCCCCGGTGTGGCGACACCGTCCTCGCCGAGCACGAGGACCGCCAGCACTGCGGCAAGTGCGGCTACACCGAGTGGAAGTAAGGCCGCCCGATGCGCGTTCTGGGTATCGAGGGAACCGCCTGGGCAGCCAGCGCTGCGGTGTTCGAGACGCCTGACCCCGCCCGGGCGACCGACGACGACCACGTTTTCATCGAGACCGACGCCTACGCGCCCGAGAGCGGCGGCATCCACCCGCGCGAGGCCGCCGAACACATGGGCGAGGCCATCCCGGCCGTCGTCGAGACGGCCATCGACCACGCCCGCGAGCGAGCGGCCGCGGCCGGCGAGGACGGCGTCCCAATCGACGCCGTCGCCTTCGCTCGCGGCCCCGGACTCGGGCCCTGCCTGCGCATCGTCGGCACGGCCGCCCGCGCCGTCGCCCAGCGCTTCGACGTGCCGCTCGTCGGCGTGAACCACATGGTCGCCCACCTGGAGGTGGGCCGCCACCGCTCGGGTTTCGACTCGCCGGTGTGTCTCAACGCCTCCGGCGCGAACGCCCACGTGCTGGGCTACCGGAACGGCCGCTACCGCGTGCTCGGCGAGACGATGGACACCGGCGTCGGCAACGCCATCGACAAGTTCACCCGCCACGTCGGGTGGTCACACCCAGGCGGCCCGAAGGTCGAGCGCCGCGCCCGCGAGGGCGAGTACCACGACCTCCCCTACGTCGTCAAGGGGATGGACTTCTCGTTCTCGGGCATCATGAGCGCCGCGAAGCAGGCCGTCGACGATGGTGTTCCGGTCGAGGACGTCTGTCGCGGGATGGAGGAGACGATTTTCGCGATGCTCACCGAGGTGTCCGAACGGGCGCTGTCGCTGACGGGGGCCGACGAACTGGTGCTCGGCGGCGGCGTCGGCCAGAACGACCGCCTGCAGGGGATGCTCGCCGAGATGTGCGACCAGCGCGGGGCCGACTTCTTCGCGCCCGAGGACCGCTTCCTGCGGGACAACGCCGGCATGATCGCGATGCTCGGCGCGACGATGTACGCCGCCGGCGACACCGTTCCGATTGCCGACTCCGGCATCGACTCGAACTTCCGGCCGGACGAGGTGGCCGTCACCTGGCGCGGTCCCGAGGAGTCCGTCGACCGCCACCGCGAGGCCGAGACCGAGGTCCAGGGCGCGGAGGCGACGGTCCGCTTCGAGGGCGACCGCGTCGTCAAGGAGCGCGTCCCCCGGAGTTACCGCCACCCCGCCCTCGACGAGCGCCTCCGCACCGAGCGCACCAGACAGGAGGCCCGCCTCACCAGCGATGCGCGCCGACACGGCGTCCCGACGCCGCTGCTCCGCGACGTGGACCCCCAGGAGGCCCGCATCGTCTTCCAGCGCGTCGGCGAGGTCGACCTGCGAGAGGGGCTGTCCGAATCGCGTGTCGCGGACGTTGGCCGCTGGCTCGCCCGCATCCACGACGCCGGCTTCGTCCACGGCGACCCGACGACGCGGAACGTCCGGGTCGGGGCCCGCGGCGACGACCCGGACCGCACCGTCCTCATCGACTTCGGCCTGGGCTACTACACGCAGGAGGCCGAGGACCACGCGATGGACCTGCACGTGCTGGCCCAGTCGCTCGCCGGCACCGCCGACGACCCGGAGACGCTGCTGTCGGCCGCCGAGGGCGCCTACCGGGCCGAGAGCGACCACGCCGACGCGGTGTTCGCGAGCCTCGACGACATCGAGGGCCGCGGGCGATATCAGTAGTTGCCAGGGGGATAGCGGTCTGACGTAGTCGGCGGCGAAGCCGTCGATTCACCGGGCGCGCCGCGACGCGGTGCTTCCGGCCTTTTCGCCCACTTTTATTGCCGCGAGCGGAGGCCTGCGGCCACCCGAACGGGAAAAAAGGCGGGGGTGGACAAATGGTTTAACGCCGGCCCGAGTATGGAGCAGTATGGCTGACAAACCGCAGTCGGGAACGCTGTTCGGCGTGCCGTACAACTTCGAGCGACCGAGCCTCAAGCGCCTCGTCTCGTCGTACTGGAAGCCGGGCGAGAAGATGCTGGTCGAGAAGCCCTTCGGCATCGGCTACACGCTGAACCTGGCGAACTGGCGCTCGTGGGTCGTCCTCGCGGTGGCCGGCGTGATGCTGTACCTCGAACGCGGGGGCGGCGAGGCGGAGTTCGAGTCCGAGTCCGAGGACGAACCGGTCGAAGTCGTCGTCGACTGAGCGGGACCGCTTTCGACGGCTCTTTTGTCGCCGGACGCGGTGTGCCGGTATGCTCAATTTCGTCACGACCAACCCCGGGAAGGTCCGGGAGGCGACGGCGTATCTCGACGACGAGGTCCGGCAGTTCGACTTTGACTACCCGGAGGTGCAGGCCGACGACCTGGGGACGGTGGCGGCCGAGGGCGCGCGGGCGGCCTACCGCGCGGCGGCGGGGCCGGTCATCGTCGACGACGCGGGGCTGTTCATCGACGCCTTCGACGGCTTTCCCGGCCCGTACTCCTCGTACGTCGAGGACACGGTCGGCGTCGAGCGCGTCTGGCGGATGACCGAACCCGAAGGCGACCGCGCGGCGGCGTTCAAGACCGTCATCGCGTACTGCGACGGCGAGGACTTCGCGGCCACGCCGGACCCGGTGGACCGGGACGAGCGCCGGGGCCAGGACCTCGCGGCCGACGACCGCGGCGCGGCCACGACCGACGAGCAGGTCCGCGAGGGCGACGCCGACGGCGAGACGCTCCCGGTGAAGCTGTTCGAGGGCCGCGTCCCCGGCGAAATCGTCGCGCCGCGGGGCGAGGGCGGCTTCGGATTCGACCCAATCTTCGAGCACGACGGAACCACGTTCGCCGAGATGAGCACCGAGGAGAAGAACGCGGTGTCCCACCGCGGACGGGCGCTGTCGAAGTTCGCCGAGTGGTACGGTGAGCGGTAGCGAACCGTCCGTCGAGGGGTGGCGGTCCGTCCCTCGGAAGTTTCAGCGGCGGCGCGACGCGACGACGCTGAAGCCCGCGACGACGACGGTCGGAGCGTGGTACGGTGAGCGCTAACGACGCCGTTCGGGACGGGGCAACCGCGCTCATCACCGGCGCGTCGGCCGGCATCGGCGCGGCGCTCGCCCGGGAATTCGCCGCGCACGGGCACGACCTCGTGCTGGTCGCCCGGCGCGAGGACAGGCTGGCGACCCTCGTCGACGACCTCGAAGCCGAGGGCGTCGCGGCGACGCCCATCGCGATGGACCTGGACCGCGCGTCGGCCGCGGAGGACCTCTACGACGCGGTCCACGAGCGCGGCCTGGACGTGGGCGTGCTCGTCAACAACGTCGGCGTCGGGACCTACGGGCCGTTCGCCGAGAGCGACCTCGACGCCGAGCGCACCCAATTGCGGCTGAACGTCGTCCTCCCCGTCGAACTGACGCGGCTGTTCCTCGACGACTTCGCGGACGGCGGCGCGGTCCTGAACGTGGGGTCGGTCGCCGGCTTCCAGCCCGGGCCGTGGCTGGCGGGCTACTACGCGAGCAAGGCGTACGTCAACACCTTCAGCGAGGCGCTGGCCGAGGAACTGCGCGAGACGCCGGTCGACGTGACGGTGGTCTGTCCCGGCCCGGTCGACACCGAGTTCCAGGCCCGCGCCGGGATGGGCGACTCCGCTGTGGGGGCGCTCACTTCGAACACGCCCGAGGCGGTCGCGGCGGCGGCCTACGACGGACTGGCCGCCGGCGAGACGGTCGTCGTGCCGCGACGGGCGATGCGGGCCGTCGACCTCCTCGGCCGCGTGCTGCCACGGCCCGTCGTCCGGCGCGTCGCGAACTGGGTCAACGGCGACCGATAGCTTCAGCCGTGATAGCGGTCCGCAGTTCGCTTCCAGCAGTCGGTGTTCTCCCCTATTGTTCGGGTATGTCTTTTTCAACTTCCGATAACCTGCGGGGATGTTTATAAGGGATACGTCGAAAGCGTTCGGTATGCCCACAGACCTGGTCGAACGGTACAAACAGTTCATCCGGCGGACGCTCGCGCTCGCCGGCGTCTCGGAGTCCATCGAGCGGAAGGTGCTCACCGCCGTCGGCCTGCAGTTCGCCGCGTCGGTCGCGCTGGCGCTCGTCTCGGTCGTCACGAGCGGGACCGTCCAACTCCTGCTCACCGGAGCGCTACTGGCCGGCGCGGCGGTCGCGTTCGCGAACACCGTGTTCATCACGCGCGAAGACCTCGTCGAGCCCGTCGTGGCGATGGCCGAGAGCGCGGACCACGTCGCCGCCGGGGAACTCGACGCCGACCTGCCCGAGAGCGACCGCGACGACGAGGTCGCGAGCCTGCTGGCGTCGTTCCGGTCGATGCACGCGTACCTCGAAACGGTCTCCGAGCAGGCCGACGCGCTCTCCCGACAGGAGTTCGACGCCGACGTGCTCGACGAGGACGTGCCGGGCACCTTCGGCCGGTCCTTGGAGCGGATGGCGGCGAGCATGGACGACTACACCACCGAACTCCAGGCGATGACGAGCGACCTCGAACGCCGGTCGCAGGCGCTCAACGACCTCGTCGTCGCCTTCGGGGAGGCCGCCGAGCGAGCCAAGGACGGCGACCTGACGGCGACCATCGACGAGGAGTTCGCGGACGCCGAGAACGAGCAGTTCGCCGCCGTCGTCGAGAACTACAACGACCTCGTGACGACGCTCGGTGACACGGTGGGGACCGTCGCGGCCTTCGCCGAGGAGGTCGACGACACGAGTGATCACGTGACCCGGAGCGTCAGAGAGATCGACCGCGCCAGCGACGAGATCGCCCGCTCGGTCCAGGAGATCTCCGCGGGTGCGAGCCAGCAGTCGGACCGCCACGCCGACGTGGCCTCCGAGATGAACACGCTGTCGGCGACGGTCGAGGAGATCGCTGCGACCGCCGAGAACGCCGCCGACACCGCCGAGAGGGCGACCCAGCGGGGACGTGAGGGGCGCGCCGACGCCGAGGCGGCCATCGACGAACTCGACGAGATGGAGACACGCATCGGCGACATCGCCGCGTCCGTCGAGAGCCTGGGCGACCAGATCGGCGAGATCGACGAGATCGTGGAGGTCATCACCGACATCGCAGAGCAGACGAACATGCTGGCGCTGAACGCCTCCATCGAGGCCGCCCGCGCGGACGGGGAGGGCGACGGGTTCGCCGTCGTCGCCGACGAAGTGAAGACGCTCGCGGAGGAGACCCACGACGCCGCGACCGACGTGTCGAACCGCATCGAGTCGGTCCAGGCGGAGGCGACCGAGACGGTGACCGACGTGGAGGCGACGAACCAGCAGGTGACGGACAGCGTCGAGACCATCGAGTCGGCGCTGCGGGACTTCGAGGACATCGTCGACGTGCTCGGCGAGGTCAACGACTCGATCCAGGAAATCTCGGCCGCGACCGCCGAGCAGTCCGACACCACGCAGGAGGTCGTCGACATGGTCGACGAGGTGGCGTCGGTGAGCGAACAGACCAGCGAGGAGTCCGAGTCCGTCGCCGCGGCGACGGAGGAACAGACCGCGACCATCACCGAGGTGACCGACGAGGTGCAGGCGATGGCGTCCCGGACCGACGACTTACAGGACGTGCTGGATCAGTTCGAGGTCGCCGAGGGCGCGGTCGGGACGGCGGGCGCGGTCGACGAGTCCGCTACCGTGCCGGCCGACGACTAGGCCCGCGGGTCCCGGTCAGGGCCGGGGTAGGGTCCGCTTTCTACGACGGCGTACAGCGATTCCGCGTCGAACAGGCGAGCGAAGGCGTCCGGCGGCCTGACGCTCAGCGAGGCGTGACGGCCGAGCGAGGCGGCGGTCTTCGCGCTCCGCAGTCGGTCGTCGTAGGAGAGCAGGTGCGCCGCGCCGCCCCGATAGGCGGCGGCCAGCGCGGGGTGGTCTTCCCGGGGGTGCTCGACAAGTTCGCACTCGGCCTCGAGGCGCATTCGCCAGTCGGCCGCCAGGTCCGCGTCGGCCAGGTCGCGGACCACGGCGGTCGCGTCGTCGAGCAACGGCTCGCTCGCGACCAGCGTGACCCACGAGTGCCGGCGGACGTGGTCGAGCGCCGCGCGGGCGTCGCCGTCCGGCCCACAGAGCAGGTCAGCGGCGAGCACGTCCGCGTCGGCGACGACGCGGGCCGGCGACGACTCAACCATCGCCGTCCTCCGCCCGGTGCTCGGCCAGCGTCTCGCGGACGGACTCGACCGTCGTCTGGTACTCCGTCGCGCGCTCGAAGAGGGTCGCCCAGGTCATACTCGGTGGGTGGGTCGCGCCGGTGAAAAAGCCGCGCCGTCTGTCGCTCGTCGGTCGCCCGTCTGACGGGTGTTTATGCGTATTGGTTCCCTCCGGACCGACACGGGCGCGCTTCGACGGCCTCAGTGTGTGTCGGTGACACTGACCGCCATCCTATCCTCCCCTCACGCGCGCCCGGACACCGCGATCCTCCCTTTCGATACCATTTCCGCGAGTTACGACGCCGCGACCTCAGGCCGGCGCGTCGCCGCGGAGCGTCGCGCGCACGTCGTCTAGGCCGCCCGGGTCGGCCATGACCGCGAGGCTGTCGCCCGGCTCGATCGTGGTCTGTGGCAGCGGGATCGTCATCGGCTCGTGGCCGCTGCCGTGGGCGTAGATGTGGGCGTCGCCGGGCAGTTCCACCTCGACGACGCGCTTGCCGACGAACGGCGACCCGTCGGGCACGCGGATGCTCGCGACCGAGAGCTGTTCGGTCAGGTCGGCGAGGACGTTGAAGTCGCCGCCCAGCAGCGCCGTCTTCGCGCCGGCCGCGCCGAGGCGCTCGGGGTAGATAATCTCGTCCACGTCGGCGGCGTACTTCTCGTAGATCTCCTCGCGGTAGTCGGCGTCGATGCGCAGGACGGTCCGACAGCCGTGTTCCTTGCCGATCATGCAGGCGGTGAAGTTCGTGTTCAGGTCGCCGGTCAGGCCGCCGATGGCGTCGACCGACGCGACGCCGGCCTCTTCGAGGACGCTCTCCTCGTTGCCGTCGCCCTGGACGGTGGTGAAGCCGTCCTCCCTCGCCCGTTCGACCTTCACGGGGTCGTTGTCGACGATCGTGACCTCGTGGCCCTCGCTCTGCAGGATCCGCGCGGTCCGGATACCGACTCGGCCGTAGCCGACGATCAGGAACTTCATGGACCACGGTACGACGGCCACCGTTAAAAATGTGAACGGGTAACAGGTGACAGACTCAGTTAGCCTTCGGTCGTCGCCTGCTCGGTGCCTTCCTCAGTGTCGGTCGGCTGTTCGGTCTCGGTGCCGCTCTCGGTGGGTTCCTCGGTTCCGGTCGGCTCCTCGGTCTGGTTCTCGGTGGGTTCTTCAGTACCGACCGGTTCTTCGGTTCCGTTCTCGGTGGGTTCTTCAGTACCGATTGGCTCCTCGGTTTCGTTCTCGGTGGGCTCCTCAGTGCCGATCGGTTCTTCGGTTCCGTTCTCGGTGGGTTCCTCAGTGCCGATCGGTTCCTCGGTTTCGGTCGGCTCCTCAGTACCGACTGGCTCCTCGGTTTCGTTCTCGGTGGGCTCCTCAGTGCCGACCGGCTCTTCGGTTTCGGTTTCGGTCGGCGTCTCCGTCGGCTCTTCGGGGGCCTCTTCGACGGTGAGTTCGGCGAAGTCGCCGTCGTCACGCGTGAAGACGCTGTGGACGTACGTACCGGCGTCGACGCCCTCAGTGGAGAGGTTGAACGAGACGGTGGTCGACTCGTTGGCCGAGAGGTTCACGGACTGGGTGGCGAGTCGCTCGCCGTCGAGGCGGAACTCGACGGGCTGGGTCGTCTGGACGTCGTTGGGATTGGTGACGGTCGCGTTGACGGTGACGTTGTCACCGGCGGTGACGTTCGACGGCGCGTCGAGGCTGTCGAGCGTGAACGACTCGGAGACGGTGATCTCGGCGATCTGGCCGTCTTCGCTGGTGAAGACGCCGTGGCGGTACTCGCCCGTATCGAGGCCGGTCGTGTTGGCCTCGAACGTGACGGACGCGCTCTCGTTGGCGTCGAGCGAGACGACCGTGCGTTCGACGACCGCGCCGCCGAGGCGGAACTCGACGGGCTCGGTCACGGCCTCGTCACCGTTGTTCGTCACCGTGGCGGCGACGGTCACGGTGGAGTTCGGCGCGGTGCTGTTCGGCGCTGTCAGCGAGTCGACGGTGACGCCTGTCGTCGGTGCTGTCGGCGATTCCTGTTGCGCTGTCGCGCCCGGGACGGCCCCGGCCTGTGCGGCGAGACCGCCGGCGACGAGCAGCGCGATGAACACGGCGAGCGTGTGGGTGCGTATCATGGATAGTGTAGCTGTGGTGTGGCAGTGATCGGAGGCAGTGCGAACGGGGAAAAGGCGCACGACGGTATAAACCGAAACGACCGTTCACGGGCGAATAAGGATGTACTAAGCCATAATTCGAGATTGGAAGAACGTGGCTGCGAGCGTTGCCTGACCTTACTTCTGGCGCGAAGCGTTTGGATGGTGATTAAGAACGGGCTCTGTGGTGATTCGACCGCGTCTCCGGGTCGTCGGGAGTCGGTGCACGGCGCGAACGGCGTCGCGGTGTGTCACGCCGTCACCCGCGACGTGGACTTTCGACACGTGTTTACCCGTCGGCGGCCCAGCATTCGACGCTATGCGCGTGACGTTTCTGGGGACGAGTGGGGCCGTGCCGACGACCCAGCGCAACACCAGCAGCATCTTCTGCAACCGCGACGGCGACTACCTCCTCTTCGACTGCGGCGAGGGGACCCAGCGCCAGATGATGCGCTACGGCACCGGCTTTGCCATCGACCACCTGTTCGTCACGCACCTCCACGGCGACCACGTCCTCGGGATTCCGGGGCTGCTCCAGACGTGGGACTTCAACGAGCGCGACCGCGCCATCGCCATCCACACGCCGGCGGGCACCCGCGGCAACATCGAGCAACTGATTCAGGCCAACGGCACGACGCCGTCGTATCCGGTCCGCGTCAACGAGGTGTCGGCCGGCGACGTCGTCCTCGACCGCTCCGAGTACGAGGTCCGGGCCATCGAGACCGAACACCGCTGTGCCTGCGTCGGCTACGTCCTCGAAGAGGACGACCGGAAGGGGAAGTTCGACCGCGAGAAGGCAGAAGAGGAGTTCGGCATCCCGCCGGGGCCGAAGTACTCGAAGCTCCACCGCGGCGAGGCGGTCGAACACCAGGGCGAGACCATCCCGCCCGAGGCCGTGGTCGGGCCGCCGCGACCCGGCCGGACGTTCGTCTACACGGGCGATACGCTCCCGACCGAGCGCGTCGTCGAGGCCAGCGAGGGCGCCGACCTGCTGGTCCACGACGCCACGTTCGCCGAGGACCGGAAAGAGCGGGCGAAGGCGACGGCCCACTCGACCGCGCGGGAGGCCGCCGACATCGCCCGCCAGGCCGGCGTCCGGTCGCTGGCGTTGACGCACATCTCGACGCGGTACGCCGGCGGGGCCGACCAGCTGGCCGCGGAGGCCCGTGAGACCTTCGACGGCGAGGTGTTCGTCGCCGAGGACGGGATGGAGCGCCACGTCCAGTTCGCCGACGCCGACGAATAATAGTCGAATATTGATGAAATAGTGCAGCATTTATTCTCTCGAACGGTACCTCGCCTATGACACAGCGACTAGTCCACGTCGGTCTGGGCGGACAGGGTTCTACCTGGGCAACGGACGCCATCCCGCCGAACGTCGACGACGGCCGCATCGAGGTCGTCGCCGCGGTCGACACCGACCCCGAACGACTCGAACGCGCCGAGACGCACCTCGGACTCGACCCGGAGCGGTGTTACACCGACCTCGAAACCGCGCTCGGCGAGCGCCCGGCCGACGTCTGCTCGGTCGTGACGCCGCCGTCGACCCACGAACCGGTCGTCGAGACGGCGCTCGACCACGACCTCCACATCATCTCCGAGAAGCCCATCGCCGACACGCTGGAGGGGTCGGTCCGCATCGCGGAGAAGATCGACGACGCCGGCAAGAAGATGGGCGTCACGATGAGCCACCGCTTCGACCGCGACAAGGCGACGTTCCGGCGCGCCGTGGCCGAGGCGGGCGCGGTCGACTACCTGACGGCCCGTTACACCGGCAACGTCCGCGAGCGCGGCTTCTACGCCGACTACGTCTACGAGATGGCCGACATGCTCTTGCTCGACGGCGCGATTCACCATCTCGACATCCTCGCGTCGCTGGCCGACGCGCCCTGCGAACGGGTGTACGCCGAGACGTGGACGCCGGAGGGCGCCGACTACGACGGCGACTGCGCCGGCCTCGTGACCCTGCACTTCGCCGACGGGACGCGCGCCCAGTACGAGGGCAGCTACGCCAACGCGACGACGCTCAACGGCTGGGGCCACGAGCAGTTCCGCGCGGAGTGTGACGACCAGACCGTCGTCCTCGACCGCCGCGAGGTCGAGCGGTTCCACGCCGACGACTACCGGGTCGGGAACTTCGAGGGCGTCGGCCGCGGCGACGGCGAGGCGGTTCCGCTCGCCGACCGCCCGCACTGGAAGAACGCCTGGCTCATCGAGCAGTTCGTCGACTGGGTCGAGGGCGGCGAGCCGATGGCGACGAACGTCGACAGCGTGCTGGAGTCGATGGCCATCGTCTTCGCGGCCATCGAGAGCAGCGAGACCGGCGAGGCCGTCGACGTCCAGGCCCTGCTTGACGAGGCCCGCGCGAACGCCTGATTACGTCTGCGCGCCGCGGACCACGTCGCCGCGGCGCTCGTACTCCATCTCCGCGGTGACGGCCGCCGCCACGTCCGCGCCCCACTCGCGCTCGACGAGGTAGAGCGCGAGGTCCAGGCCGGCCGTGACGCCGCCGCAGGTCAGCACGTCGCCGTCGTCGACGACGCGGGCGTCGACCACTTCCGCGTCGGTCGCTCGCAGGTCGTCCAGCGCGCCGCCGTGCGTCACCGCCGGGCGGCCGTCGAGGACGCCGGCCCGCGCCAGCAGCATCCCGCCGGTGCAGACGCCGGCGACGGTCGCGCCGCGCTCGTGGGCCGCCGCGACCGCGTCGGGCAGGTCGCCGCGCTCGGCCTCCGCCCACGCACCGGCGTCGCTCCGCGCGTTCCAGCCACCGCCGGCCACGACGAGGAGGTCCGGGTCCGCGTCGGCCAGCGGACCGTCCGGCTCCACCCGGAGACCGTGACTGGCGGTGACGGTCTCGGCGTCCCGGACCGAGCGGAGCGTCACGTCCCACGACGCGCCGGCGCGCGCCGCGTTCTCGAACACCTCGTAGGGGCCGACGGCGTCCAGTTCGTCGAACCCGTCGAAGCAGGCGACCGCGACAGTGTCCATGCGGTTCGATCGGAGCGCACCGGCAAATAGCCACGCGCTCACTGGTCGACCAGTTCGAGAGGAGTCGGTGGGCCGTTCGCCCTGATTTTCGCGCCGCGTTCCCGTTCGCTCCCCTCCGTCGAAATCAGTCGGCCGGCAAACACTTTTCCCTCGATGCTGTGTCAAAACCGACCGATGGCAACGGCCCTCCAACCCTCCAAGACCCTCCTCGTGGTCCTCGCCATCGGCCTGCTCTGTGGCACGGTCCCGCTCTTCGTCGGGACGCCACAGCAGGACGACTGTCAGTATCAGGCGACGGCGTTCGACCCCGAGACCGAAGCGAACGTCCTGGCGCACCGCTCGGACGACGTGACGAACCTGTCGTACTACGACGACACGAACCGAACGCGGCGCGTCGTCCGGCGGGCCACGAGCGGCGAGTCGGTCACGTTCCCAACGAACGACAGCGAACTCGCCAGCCTCACCAACGAGAACGACCACGCCGTCTACCGCGGCGAGTACTACCACCTGAACGTCACCGAGCGCGACGAGACCGCGACCCTCCGACTGGAACCGCGCAGTGCGGACGCGTTCGTGAGCGACCTCGCAGTCGACTACGAGTCCGTCCGGCCGGCAGTCCAGCGCGTGGTCGACCGCGGGAACGGTACCATCTCGACCGCCAACGCGTCGGCGCCGGTCGGGTTCGACGGCGGCGTTCCGTCAGTCGTGGAGAAAGACGGCACGTACTACGTCGTCGAACCGACGAACGAACTGGCCGTCATCGCCCGGTTCCTGCTCGGCATGGCGTGGCTGATGGTCGGCCAGACGCTGGTGTGGCTCGCCAGCGGCTACCTCGGTGCCGGGCTGGGCGTGTACGCCGTGCAAGTCGCTCGCGGGCGACGCCGGGCGCTCACCGCTCGCTCGGTGGCCGTCGTGGTCGCGCTGGTCGCGGTCGCCTGCAGTGTCGGAGCCGACGCCTGGCAGGTCACTGCGGCCGGAGCGACGTGGGGAGGCGCCGAGGGCCTCCTCCTGAGCGCGGTCATGGCGGTCCCGTCGGCCGTCGCGCTGGCGTTGCTGCTCGGCGTCGGCGTGGCGCTCCGACGCCGGTCCTCGGACACCGAACTCCTCACCGCCGGCGCGCTCGTCGTCGCGGCCGTCGTCATCGGCGCCGCCGTCGACGCCGCGATGACGGGGTCCGTGTTCCTGTTCGTCTCCACGGCCGTCATCGACACCGTGACGACGACTGTCTTCGGACTGCCGCTCGCCGCGCTCGGCTACGTCCACGCCGACGCGGACCCCGCCGGAAGCGCCTGACGGCGCGCTCCGAATCGCCTCGCTAGCAGTACCCACTGTTCCCCAGCGCTCTTCTGCGTCCCCATCCAGTCCACTCGTATGTCCCACCCGTTCCACATCGTCGACGTATTCGCCAGGCGGCGCTACGCCGGGAACCAGCTCGCCGTGGTGACCGACGCCGGCGACCTCGACGGCGAGGAGATGCAGGCCATCGCCGCCGAGATGGACTACTCCGAGACGACCTTCGTCACCGGCGCGCCGACCGACGGCGCGTGGCCGGTCCGCATCTTCACGCCGGCCGCGGAGATTCCCTTCGCCGGCCACCCCACACTCGGCACCGCGCAGGTGATTCGCGAACATCTGGCCGACGGGAATCCGGAGTCCGTGACGCTCGACCTCGACGTGGGCGCGGTCCCGGTCACGGTCCGCCGGCGAGACGGCCGCGAGACGCTGTGGATGACCCAGCGGCCGCCCGAATTCGGCGCGGAACTGGAACACGCCCGCCTCGCCGAGGTGCTCGGGCTCTCTGTCGGGGACCTCGACGGTGACTGGCCGGTGCAGGTGGTCTCGACGGGACTACCGACAATCGTCGTCCCGGTGGCGGACCGCGCCGCGCTGACGGCTATCGACCTCGACCGGGCGGCCTACGACGCCGTCACCGGCGACCGGGAGGCGAAGAACGTCCTCGCCGTCTGCCGGGACCCGCGCGAGGCCGACAACGACCTCGCCGTCCGGGTGTTCGCGCCCTTCTACGACGTGCCCGAGGACCCCGCGACCGGCTCCTCGAACGGCTGTCTGGCCGCCTATCTCGCCCGCCACGAGGTGCTCGGCGGCCCCACCGTCGACGTCCGCGTCGAGCAGGGCTACGAGATGGGGCGGCCGTCGCTGCTGCACCTCGCCGCCGACGCGACCGGCGACGCGGTGACGGTGGAGGTGGGCGGGGGCGTCGTGCCCGTCGCCCGCGGCGACCTGCTGTAGCGGCAGGGACCGGCACACTCATTTCGCCCCCGGCGGAAGGCCGCCGTATGGATCTCGCACACGTCGCGATCTGCGTTTCCGACCTCGACCGCGCGATGGACTTCTACGGCGACCTCGGCTTCGAGGAGACCCACCGGTTCACGCTCGACGGCGTGACGAACGTCTACCTCGGCCGCGACAGCGACGGCGAGGCCGACCTGCAACTGCGCCACGACCCCGACCGGACCACGCCGATCGCCCCCTCGCGCGCGGACGTGGACCACGTCGCCTTCACCGTCGACGACGTGGACGACACCTTCGAGACGGCCATCGACGCCGGCGCGGCCCCGGTCCTCGAACCGACCGAAATCGACGCCGCAGGGGCCTACGCGGCCTTCGTCGAGGACCCCGAGGGATACACGCTGGAGTTCTACCGCTGGCTCTGAGGCGCACGGACGGGCCTCGCTTCTCGCGTCGGTGACGCCCCTCGGCGGCGGGTCCCCGTCGACGCGTTCACCGCCGGTTCGCTCACCGCCGACACGGAAGCACCGGCCAACCCGGCTCTAGCACCAATATTCAACTGTGGGTCGAGCGAACCACTCCGGTGTGAGTGATTACTCTATCGCCGTGATTCCCGGCGACGGCATCGGTCCGGCGGTCACCAGCGCGTCGGAAGAGACGGTCGCGGACGTGGCCGACCGGTTCGGGTTCACCGTCGAGACGACGGCGTTCGACTGGGGGACGGAGCGCTACCTCGACCGCGGGTCGATGATGCCCGACGACGGCCTCGACCGATTGGCCGAGTTCGACGCCGTGTTCCTCGGCGCGGTCGGCCACCCCGACGTGCCCGACCACGTGACCCTCCACGGACTGCTGTTGCCGATTCGCAAGGGGTTCGACCAGTACGTCTGCAAGCGGCCGAACGTCCTCTTCGACGGCATCGAGAGCCCGCTACGCGGGTACGAGGGCGGGGACATCGACTTCGTGGTCTACCGGGAGAACACCGAGGGCGAGTACGCCGACATCGGCGGCCGCGAGCACGCGGGCTTCGACCACGAGACCGCGGTCCAGTCGGCGCTGTTCACCCGCCGCGGGACCGAGCGCATCGTCCGGGCGGCCTTCGAGGCGGCGACGGAGCGCGCGGGCACCCTCACCAGCGTCACGAAGTCGAACGCCCAGGCCCACAGCATGGTGTTCTGGGACGACGTGGTGGCCGAAGTCGGCGAGGAGTATCCCGAGGTGTCGGTCGAGCGGATACTGGTCGACGCGGCGGCGATGGACCTGATCCGCCGGCCCGACGAGTTCGACGTGCTCGTCGCGTCGAACCTCTTCGGCGACGTGCTGACCGACGTCGGCGCGCAGGTCACCGGCAGCATGGGACTCGCCCCGTCGGGGAACATCCACCCGGGCGAGGCGTACCCCTCGATGTTCGAACCGGTCCACGGGAGCGCCCCCGACATCGTCGGCGAGGGCGTGGCGAACCCGCTCGCGGCGGTCCTGTCGTGGTCGATGCTGTTCGAGGACCTCGGCGAGGACGCCGCCGCGGCGGCCCTCTGGGACGCCGTCGCGGAGCAACTCGCGGACGCGTCGGCCCCGCGGACGCCCGACCTCGGCGGCGACGCCGGGACCGAGGCGGTCGTGACGGACCTCCGCGACCGCCTCTGAGTCGCGCGGTCGGGACGGCGACCGCGACGCCACTCCCGACCGGTCACTCGACGTGCCGGACCGACGCGGTCGCCGGAGAGACAACCGTTATCACCGTTCGGTCAGTATCGGCCCCGGTGTGACGGCGAGACGCGAGCGAGTTGCGGTCCGACGAGAGAGGCGTCGACGCGAGACGGCGGCCCGCCGTGGGGATTCCGCGGCGACCGACTCGCGGCCCGACAGCGGGTGTCGCCCGTGAAGTCGTCCGTCCGACTCCCGTCGCTCTCGGGGCTCCGGCGGTTCGACGCGCTGGCGCTGACCTCGGCGCTCTGGTTCCTCGGGAAGTTCGTCCGGTACGCGTTCCCGCCGCTGTTCGAGCAGTTGGCGGGCGTCTACGACGTGTCGACGGCGGTGCTCGGGACCGCCTTCAGCGCCCTCCTGTTCGTCTACGCGCTGATGCAGTTCCCGTCCGGGTGGCTCGCCGACCGGTTCAGCTCCGTCGCCGTCATCGGTGCCGGGGCGGCGGGCGCGGCGTTCAGCGCCCTCGTCCTCGCCGTCGACGGGCCGCTGGCGGTGCTCGTCGGCGCGATGGTGGCCATCGGGGCCGGGACGGGGACGCTGAAGACGGTCGGCGTCCGACTGCTCTCGCGGACCTACCCCGCTCAGACCGGGCGCGTCCTCGGAATCTTCGACACGTTCGGCACCTTCGCCGGGGTCGCGGCCCCAACCGTCGCCCTCGCCTTCGCGGCCCGGCCGGGAGTCCTCGGCTCCGGGTGGCGGACGACGTTCCTCGCCGCGGGGCTGGCGACCGTCGCCGTGGCCGCCGCCTTCGTCGCACGAGTCCCGGAACGCCTCTCGGCCGCCGGCGCCGCCGGCACGGACGGCGATTCCGACGTGTCGCTGTCGTCGTACGTCTCCCTGTTTCGCCGGTGGCGCTTCACGGCGTTCGTCGCGGTCGCGGTGCTGTTTTCCTTCGTGTTCAACGGGACCGTCGCCTTCCTCCCGCTGTTTCTCACGCGCCAGGCCGGGTTCGGCCCCGGGACGGCGGGGCTCCTCTACAGCGCCCTGTTCGCCGTCAGCCTCGTCCAACTCGTCACCGGCGAGGTCAGCGACCGGGTCGGGCCGCTGCCGGTGCTCGCGGCCACGCTCGGCCTCTCTTCGGCCGCGCTGGCAGGGCTGATCGTCCTCGCCGGCGACGCCGGCCCGCTGGTCGTCGGCGGCGCGGTCGCGGTGCTCGGCATCGGCATGCACGGCTACCGCCCGGTCCGTGGCGCGTACCTGATGGCCGTCATCCCCTCGTCCGTCGCCGGCGGCAGCCTCGGCGCCGTCCGCACCCTGCTGATGATCGCCGGTGCGCTCGCCCCGGCGGTCGTCGGCGTCCTCTCGGAGACGGTCGGCTTCCGCCCCGTGTTCTGGGGGCTCACGGCGCTGCTCGCGCTCTCGACGGCGCTCATCGGGGCGCTGTGGGTCGCCGACGACTGAACGTCGACGGACTGCGTTCGTCGCTATCGCTCTTCGCTCACAGTCACAGAATCCCTCGCTCACGGCTCACTCCGTTCGCCGTTCGCGGTTTCGGAGGTTCTCACTTCGTTCGAACCTCCCCGCGCCAGGACTGGGATTTGAACCCGATGCCAGACCTCGCTGTGCTCGGTCTGCCGTGATTCAAATCCCAGCCATCGAGTATGTGCCGCTCACGAAGTTGTTCGCGGCAAAAGTACGCCAGGACTGGGATTTGAACCCAGAATCCCGAAAGGGAACACGCTTTCCAGGCGTGCGCCTTACCGTTCGGCCATCCTGGCTCGCAGACGAGAGTCCGGGGGCGGCCGATTAAGGGCTTTCGTTTCCGAACAGGCGCGGCTGGGTTGCGTAGGTGGCGAGCGTCGTCCCGGCGGCGACGGCCAGCGCGACGCCGACCTTCGCCGCAACCGATATCGGATCGCCGGCGAGGAGTTCGTAGCCCTGTACGAGCACGAGAAAGGCCAGCCCGCCGACGACGCCCCACAGCAGGCTCGCTTTGGTTCGGGGCTTCATCGGTGCTGGTCGGCTGGCGCGCCGACGGTCGCTGTTCTGGCGGGTCGGTCCATACCAGTGAGCGGGGACGCCGCCGCCAAAACACCGCCGGATTCAGAGCAGGAGCGTGACGATGGCCAGGACGAGAAAGACCAGGACGAGGAGCTTCGCCACGCGGATGCTCAGCCCGGCGACCCCGCGGAACCCGGCGACGCCGGCGATCAGCGCGAGGACGAAGAAGACGATGGCGTAGTACAGCAGGCCGCCACCGCCGGCCTGTAGCGGGACGGTCGCGGCGGCCGAGAGCGCCGCGAGGGGCGCGACTACCATTGCGACCACCCGACGACGCGGCGGAGCGACGATGGCTGTTCGGGGCTGGTCTGGGGCTGTTGTGACGTTCGTGACATGATTCACCGTTCGAGGCCAGGCATCCCCCGTGTTGTGCTTGCGAGCGCATCCGACACGGAACGGACTGCAGCGACGCGAGCGAGGAACCCTGCGGACGGCGACGCCCCGTCCCGCGTCCGAGGCGAGTGTCGGCGTCTTGATCGTACCTTTCACATGCAGGGGCGGTGCCGTCCAGCGCGCCGCCGGCCTCAGACCAGCACGTCGACCTCGTAGCCCGCGTCGCGGAGCGCCGACAGCAGGTGGTCGACGTGGTCCGGGCCGCGGGTCTCGAGGTCCAGTTCGACCTCCGCGGAGTTCATCGCCACGTCGCGGTTGGTCCGCTCGTGCTCGATGGCGTAGATGTTGACCTGCTCGCGCGAGAGGACCGTCACGAGCTCTTCGAGCGCGCCGGGGTGGTCCCTGAGCACGGTCCGGATTCGGAGGTAGCGACCGGTCTCGGCCAGTCCGCGCATGATGACGTTGGTCAGCATGTTCAGGTCGATGTTCCCGCCACAGAGCGCGGGCACGACGGTCTCGCCCTCGGCGTAGTCGAACTTCTCCTCGGTGACGGCGGCCAGCGGGACGGCTCCCGCGCCCTCGGCGAGCGTCTTCGAGCGCTCCAGCAACGCCGTCAGCGCGACGGCGATTTCGGAGTCGTTGACGGTGACGACCTCGTCGACGCGCTCGCGGATGACCTCGAAGGTCTTCTCGCCGACGGTTCGGGTCGCGATGCCGTCGGCGATGGTCTCGACGCTGTCGCGCTCGATCCGGTGGCCCTTCTGTAAGGACTCGGCGACGCTCGACGCGCCCTCGGCCTGGACGCCGACGACGCGGATGTCCTCGTCTTTGCCCTTCAGCGCGGTCGCGATGCCGCTGATGAGGCCGCCGCCGCCGATGGGGACGACGACGGTCTCGACGCTGGGGAGGTCCTCGTAGATTTCCAGGCCGATGGTCCCCTGGCCGGCCATCACCCGCTCGTCGTCGAAGGCGTGGACGTAGGTCCGGCCCTCCTCGCGCTCGATTTCGTGGGCGCGCTCGGCGGCCGCGTCGTAGTCGCGGCCGTGGAGGACGACCTCGCCGCCGTAGCTCCGGGTCGCTTTCACCTTCGAGACGGGGGCCTGCTCGGGCATGACGATCTTCGAGTCGACGCCGATGCGCGTGGCGGCGAGTGCGACGCCCTGGGCGTGGTTGCCGGCGCTCGCCGTGACGACGCCCGCCTCGCGCTCCGCCGGCGAGAGCGTCGCGATGCGGTTCGTCGCGCCGCGGATCTTGAACGACCCGGTCCGCTGGAACAGTTCGTGTTTGAGGTGGAGGTCCGCGCCGGTCATCGCGGAGAAGGTGTGCGAGTAGTCGAGCGGCGTGTGCCTGGCCGTCTCGGAGACCCGGTCCTGTGCGGCGAGGACGTCCTCGAACGAGAGCATGGCTGTGGCTATTCGCCGAGCCGTGTTATACTGTCGGCCGTCCTCCCGGGACGGCTGCACCGCTCGCGGCGTGGTAACTATCGGGGACGTACGCAGGTACGGAAAGGGGAGCGTGTGACTGCAATCGGTGAGTCGTTCCCGATTGACTTAAAGGCAGTCGTAGCAGAGTGAAAGTGAAAGTGACGGACAGCGGCGGGGTAGTTCCCGATTCGACGGGAGGGTCGGCGCGGACGCGGGCGACACGGCGGCCGTGCAACGCCGGCGCGACCGACTACCGGTCAGAACTGTTTTACTCACGGTGCGTAAGGTTGGGAGTAGATGGACACCTGGCAGCGGCGGACCTCCCTGTACGTCCTCGCCCTCGTCGGCATCATTCTCGGGTACGCGTTCGCCTACGACTACGGGATGTCCGCCTTCGAGAACGACCCGCGGGAGTTCTTACACTCCCTGCAGGTCGTCGTCGAGACGTTCACGACCACCGGATTCGGGTCGGACGCCCCCTGGGAGAGCACGGGGATGCGCCTGCTCGTCATCGTGATGGACGTGACCGGCGTCGTCCTCATCTTCCTCGCGCTCCCGGTCCTCCTCTTTCCGCTGTTCGAGGAGGCGATGGCGACGAACGCCCCGACGACGGTGGAGGAGGACCTCGCAGACCACGTCGTCATCTGCCAGTTCACCCCCCGCGGCGAGACGCTCATCACGGAACTGGAGACGTGGGACGTGCCGTACGTCGTCGTCGAGTCGGACCGCGACCGGGCCAACGAACTCTACGAGGAGGGCTACCGCGTCATCAACGCCGACCCGCAGTCCGTCGAAGGACTCGAACGCGCCCACCTGTCGTCGGCCCGCGCGCTCGTCGCCGACGCCTCCGACCAGGTGAACACGAGCATCATCCTCACCGCCCGCGAGGTCGACGAGGCGGTCCAGACGGTCAGCGTCGTCGAGGAGCCCGACCGCGCCCGCTACCACGACCTCGCCGGGGCCGACGCCGTCCTCTCCCCGCGCCGACTGCTCGGCGAGAGCCTCGCGAGCAAGGTCACCACCGGCGTCTCGACGACGCTCGGCGACTCCATCGAAATCGGCCAGGACTTCGACATCGCCGAACTTCCCATCCACCGCGGGAGCGACCTCGTCGGGACGACGCTGGCCGACAGCGGCATCCGCGAGGAGACCGGCGTCAACGTCATCGGCGCGTGGTTCCGCGGCCAGTTCGTCAGCCCGCCGGACCCGGACGCCGAACTGGACGGCAGCACGGTCCTGCTGGTCTCGGGGACCGAGCGCCAACTGGAGCAACTGAAGGAGCTGACGCTGTCGAGCGTCCGGGGCTTTCGCCGCGGCGAGACCGTCATCATCGGGTCCGGCGAGGTCGGCCAGACCATCGCCGCTGCCCTGCGCAGTGCCGGCGTCCCGCACACCGTCCTCGACAAGACCGACCAGCCCGGCGTCGACGTGGTCGGCGACGCGACGGAACCGGACGACCTCCGCGCCGCCGGTATCGAGAACGCCCGAACGGTGATCCTGGCGCTCTCCGAGGACACCGACACGGAGTTCGCCACGCTGGTCATCCGCGATCTGAATCCCGGCGTCGAGATCATCGCCCGCGCCGAGGAGACGGCGAACGTCAAGAAGATGTACCGCGCCGGGGCCGACTACGTCCTCTCCCTGTCGACGGTCAGCGGCCGGATGCTCGCCTCCACAATCCTCGAAGACGAGGACGTCATCTCGATGGACCAGCAGGTCGAAATCATCCGCGTCACCGCCAACGGCCTCGGCGGGACGACCCTCGGCGAGGCGGACATCCGCTCGCGGACCGGCTGTACCGTCATCGCCATCGAGCGCGACGGGACCGTCCTCACCGACCTCGGCCCCGACGTGCGGATCGAGTCGGACGACAGGCTCGTCATCGCCGGGACCGACGACGGCGTCAATCGGTTCCAGTCGCTGTTCGAGTAGAGTCGTCGGAAAAACCGCGTCTGAACCGATTCGTTACCGCTCGTCGAGCGGAACGAAGGTCGTGTCTTCGGGCACTGCGCCGACGTAGCGGGCGCGGGGCCGAATCAGACGATTATCCTCGATGTACTCGAAGACGTGGGCGACCCAGCCACCCACGCGGGACATCGCAAAGATGGGGGTGTAGATGTCGATGGGGATGCCCATCTGGTAGTACGTCGACGCGGAGTAGAAGTCGACGTTCGGGGCCAGGCCCTTCTCTTCCATCATGTAGTCCTCGATGGTCGTGGAGTACTGGTACCACTTGGGCGTGCCCGCGGCTTCGCCGAGTTCCTGGGAGCGCTCGCCGAGAATCTTGGCGCGCGGGTCCTTGACGTTGTAGACGCGGTGGCCGAAGCCGGAGACGCGTCGGCCTTCGTCGAGGGCGTTCTCGACCCAGTCGAGGGGGTCGCGGTCGCTGTCGTCGACTTCCTTGAGCATCTCCATCACGTCCTGGTTGGCGCCGCCGTGGAGCGGGCCTTTCAGGGTGCCGATGGCGGAGGTGACGGCGCTGTAGAGGTCCGAGAGGGTGGAGGCGGTGACGATGGCGGAGAACGTGGAGGCGTTGAGGCCGTGGTCGGCGTGGAGCACGAGCGCCATGTCGAAGGTTTCTGCGAGCACGTCGTCGGGCTCCTCGTCGTTGAGCATGTAGAGGAAGTTCGCGGCGTGGTCCAGATCCTGGCGGGGTTCGACCGGGTCGTTCCCATCGCGCATGCGGGCGAAGGCGGCCAGAATGGTCGGGATTTTGGCCGTGATGCGCCGTCCTTTGCGGAGTGTGGCCTCGGCGTCCGTCGCGGGTTCGTCCGCGTCGGGGTCGTAGGCCGAGAGCATCGAAACCGCGGTCCGGAGCGCGGCCATCGGGTTCTGGTCGGCGGCCGCGAGCTGGCCCACCGTGTCGAGGACGGCCTGGTCGACCGAGCGCTCGCTCACCATCGAGTCGGTGAACGAATCGAGTTCGGCCGCTGTCGGGAGCTCCCCGTGCCAGAGGAGGTAGATGACCTCCTCGTAGCTCGCGTGTTTCGCGAGGTCCTCGATGTCGTAGCCGCGGTAGATGAGTCGTCCTTCGTCGCCGTCGATCTTGCTGAGATCGGACTCGGCGACGAGCACACCCTCGAGGCCTTTCTGAAGCTCGTCAGTCATACCACAGTGATTGTTCTGGCCGCGGCAAAAGGGTTACCGTTCATCCGTGAACGTGTACGGAATCACCGAACATCTTCCTGGACGAACGTCTATCCCGCCGTCGGTGCTCCGGACACCAGATTGCGCGCCTCCGAACCGCTCCCCCAACCGTTCGGCCGTTTCAGCCGTCGATAGCCCTTTCGACGTTCGTCGTTTTCTTCCCCCATCGGACGGGAAATGTTCGACTGTTCCGAACGATGTCGCGATAGTACCGGATCGTGTAAATTCCGGCGAATCAGGACTCAGAAGCAGTATTTTCTGGCCAGGAGCACCAACGGCGGATGGGCGCGTTGGCGGGACTGTGAGTTGATCTGACCGGCCTACAGTTGGCGAGAGAGGCGAACGGCGCGGACGAGCGTGAGGACGAACGCAACGAGTCCCGCGGTCGAAAGTGCCAGGACGAACGCGAGGGCGACGTACCACAGCGTCGAGCGCGTGGCTCCCGGGATGACGACGAAGAAGACGAACACGGCCGCGGTGAAGGCGAGGCCGACGACGACGCCCCATTTCGTGTTCCGGCGGACGCGCAACGCCGAAACGAAGGCTGCTCGGCCGCTCTGGGTCTCGCCAGCGTGCGGGCGGCCCTCGTCGGGCGCTGGCCCGCCATCGGCGTCCGGTCGGTCGCCTGCCATGGTCGCGCTTGGGAGACGACCGGCAAAGTGGCGTCGATTGCGTTGCCGTGACCCCATCGAGATCCGCTGGGTCATCGAACGGCGATGAGCCGTTCCTCCGTCGGAACGAGTAGCGTCGCGTCGGCGACGACCGGGGGATAGACGTACTCGTCGGCCGAGAATGGGACCCTGTCGAGCTCTGACCCGGTCGCGACGTCGAGCCGCACCAGCGCGTCCGGGGGGTTCTCCCGTTGGTCGCGCCGGGCGTATCGGATCGCCAGGACGTCGTCACCGACCACGACCGGCCGCGAGTAGTCGTGAAACTCGACCGGAGCGGGTGCTGGCCCGAAATCCCAGCGCAGGTCGCCCGTCTCGAGGTCGCGGGCCTGCACTCGTGCCGGGTACTCGCTGTAGACGTCGAGCTTGTAGACGACCGTCTCAGAGGTGACGGCGCCGACCTCGAATCCGGGACGTGCATACTGCGTGCCGTCGTCGCCCGTTCCACCTTCGCCGAAGTGGTCGCTCCGAACCTGCCACTCGACCGACCCGTCTGCGAGCGACAGCGCCCGGAGTTCGCCGGCGAATCGCTGTGTTATCACTCGGCCATCGGCGACAGCAACCGTGTCACCACCGACCTCCGAGCGCCACTGTCGCTCGCCCGAGGCAGGGTCGAGCGCGAGGACCCCCTCGGTGTGCGTCGGCACGATAACCCGTCCCTCGGCGACCGCGATATCCCCGGGCCGACCGTCGTGGACAGCGCGCCAGCACTCGACGCCGGTACGGGCGTCCCGCGCGGTGATTCGAAAGTGCGCGTCGTCGCGCGTCCGATCCGGGGCGCGTTCGACGGCCAGCAGGCGGCCGCCGGCGAGTGACTGTGGCACGTGCGACGACGAGGAATCAGTCCACAGCGCCCCACCGTCACCGAGCGAGCGGGCAGCGAACTGGACGTTCGAGTCCGGGACGGCTCCCTCGACGAACGCCGTCCCGGCCGTCGCGCAGACCTCCCCCTGGCTTGCGTCTCTGGTCGGGCGACGCCAGCGGACCTGTCCGGTCGCGAGCGATAGCCCGAGCAGCACACTGTTCGGTTCGGCGTTCAGGAGCGCGATGACGACGCCATCGGCGACGGCGAGGGGCCGCAGTTCCTGTAGGTCACCGACCGGCCACTCCCGTTCCCACGCCCGGTCCAGTGGCCAATCCGGGCCAGCGCGTGCGGGAGCGCGACCCGAGTTGGCCCGGTCGTGACGCGGGAACGGCCAGTCAGTCGGACTCGTGGCGAGCGGGGACGGGGCACAGGTTCGGCCAGCGAGTCTGTCCGGCACGCTGTCGGCCGAGCGAACACCTGCCACGTAGCTACCGACGCCGAACGTGCCAGCACCAACCGCAGCGAGTGCTCGGCGTCGAGAGATGGAGGGCGAATCGACCATATCACTCGTCCAAAGAGTCCAGAAATAAATCTACTGACCCGCCGAGGGGTCGGACCGGTCGGCCGCTCCGAGACAGGGCGTTCGGGCGGCCGGTCCCGGCGTTGCGGATTGGAACCTGCTCGCTGGGCCGCCCAGTGTCGGCGGCGGCCAGCGGACGACGTTCGCGACCATGGGGTACGCCTCTGTCCGCCGTCGACCGAGGGAAAAATATCGAATCGCTAAAGAGAGGCCGGTCCTGCAGTACTGGTAATGACGACGCTCGGTACCGCGCGTGCCGCCCCCGGCGAAATGGACACCGGCCGCTTACCGGTCGGCGAGACGCGGGACGGCACCGAAGTGGGACTCCCGGTCGCGGTCATCAACGGTGCCCGAGACGGGGAGACGCTCTACATGCAGGCCGCCAGCGACGGCGACGAACTCAACGGCGTCGGCGTCATCCAGCGCGTCGTGCCGCAACTCGACCCACAGGCCATCGCCGGCACCATCCTCGTCGTCGGCATCGTCAACTACCACGCCTTCCAGGTCGCCGAGCACCGCAACCCCATCGACGACACGAAGACCAACCGCGCCTATCCCGGCGACGAGACCGGGACGTCAACCGAGCGCATCGCCGCCACCACCTTCGAGGCCGCGCGACGCGCCGACCTCATCCTCGACCTCCACCAGGGCTCGACCTCCCGGATGATCGAGGAGTGTCGCGTCCGCTGTGGCTCGCGCCACCGCCTCCACGACGCCTGTCTCGAACTCGCGAAGGTCTTCGACTGCGGCTACGTCCTCGACCAGAAGGGCCCCGACGGCCAGCTCGCCCGCGCCGCCCCCGACGAGGGCATCCCCACTATCGACCCCGAACTCGGCGGGTGTGTCGGCTGGGACGAGGAGTCCATCCAGACCGGCGTCGAAGGCGTCTTCAACGTCCTCTCGTACTACGGCTTCACCGACGGCCAGGTCGATCTGTCCCCGCAGACCCGCGCGAACGGCTTCGAACAGTACGGTGCGCCCGCGGGCGGCCTCGTCTCCGTCCACCCGAACCTCGGCCAGCGCGTCTCCCGCGGCGACGTGCTCTTCGAAGTCACCGACGCCTTCGGCGGCGTCAAAGACACCGTCACGGCCGACTCCAGCGGCGTCTTCTGGCGCGCTCGCCGCCTCCCACAGGTCGCGACCGGCGAGTACGTCTGTTCGGTCGGGACCGACGTCGATAGTTACTGAGCAGCCAGTGCGGGTGTCTCGATGCTTCGACCCGCTCACCAGCCGATGGTCTCTGCGTAGCGCTGGATTGACCCGACGTTCATCGAACAGGCTGGCGAGGGACGCGGTTGCGGCGTCGACGGCAACCGGCATGACCCGCGTCGAGCGGTGAGCGGACCGGCGGACGGCGAACGGCAGACCGGCGGACGGCCCAACTGCGCGCGCCCTACCCATTCGGCGCGTCTTTATCTCCGCTGGGCGCGTGCTGTGCGGGAAGGACCGAACCGATGGCAACAATCACAGCGACTCGTGCGATGGACGCGCCGCGGGAGACAGTCTGGGACGTCCTCGTCGACCCGGACGTCTACGAAGCGGTCGCGCCGAACCTCTCGGTGGTCGAAATCGTCAGCGGCGACGGCGCAGGGATGGTCCGGCGCTGCGTCGATACGAACGGCAACGCCTGGACCGAAACCGTCGACCACTGGGACGATGGGCACCAGTTCGGTGTCACGGTCGACGTCGCGGACAGCGAATTCCACCGGCGCCTGTTCGACCGATTCGACGGTCGGTGGGCCGTCGAAGAGCGGGCCGACGACGTGCTCGTGACCGTCGAGTTCGAGTACGAGACGAAGTACGGGCCGCTTGGGTGGCCCATCTCGAAGTTCTTCCAGTACAAGGCCCCGGGACTCGTGGCGGAGATTTTCGACGGGTGGGAAGCGGAAATCGCAGAGCGCCTCGGGAACCAGGTGGCGGGCCACACCGACGAGGCCACGGCCAGCCACTGACCGCTCGGGCGCACGGCCAGTGACACGGACGACGGTACGACGTCGTCATCTCTGAGAGCACTCCTCGCCTGTCCCCTTGTCACTGGGTCGACCGATCCCACGTCTCGACCGTAAACTCCTCGTATTCCTCGGTCTCGACCAACTCCCAGTCGTCCTCGTCCCATTCGGGATAGTAGGTGTCCCCCTCGTACTCGCCCGGGACGCGCGTGAGGACCATCCTGTCGAGATGTGGCTGAAAGAGTTCGTAGATGCCGCTCCCGCCGAGGACGTAGGCTCGGTCGGCCCCGAGCGACTCAGCGATGGGTACCGCGTCATCGACGCTGGAAGCGTGATGGGCGTCGGGGTGTTCATAGGTCCGCTCCGTGCGGCTGAGGACGATGTGGGCGCTCCCCGGCGGGTCGTCGAACATCTCGTAGGTACGGCGACCGAAAATCGTGGGATGGTCGGCGACGAGTGCGCGGTACTGTGCCTTGTCTTCGGGGAGGTGCCAGGGCACCTCGTCGTCCTTTCCGATCACGCCGTTCTCGGCGACTGCGGCGACCGAGACGAGTTCCATACGGTGGATTCGACCTGAACCGACATAACGGCCGCCGTCTCCACCAGTGTTTGCGAGGGCGATGGCGTGTCAGCCAGCCCGGTCGACTCCGAACCGCGACTCCATTCAGTCGTCGTCGACCGCACCCTCGACGCTCCCCCGCTCGGCCATCATCGACGCCGCCTTCGCCGCCCAGTCCCCGTGGGTGAATCCCCACGCGACCACCGCGAGCGCCCAGAACTGCTGGAGCGCGATGGCCGCGTAGATGCCGACGACGCCCCACGCGAGGACGACGCTCGTCAGATAGCTGAACCCGAGGAGGAACAGGAACAAGCCGCTCACCCGTGCGACGAATGGCGTCCGCGTGTCGCTGCCGCCCTGGAGTGCGCCGGCGAGCGCGAGATACGCGCCGATAGCAGGTGCGGCGACGGCGTATGCGCGGGCGAATCCAGTCGCGTAGCCCGCGGTGGCGGGGTCGCTCGTGAAGAGCGAAACGAGCCAGTCCGCGCCGAGGAAGAGCCCGACGCCGATAGCGCCCATCGATCCTACCGCAAGGACCGTCGTCACCCAGCCCTGGAATCGCGCGCGGGCCACGTCGCCGTCGCCCAGGGACTGCCCGACGACGACGCTCGTCGCCGTGTGATACGCCCGCCCGAGCGGCGAGGTGACCTGCTGGTACATCCGCCGACCGATCTGGTAGGCCGCGTTCACGTCGGTCCCGAACGTCAACAGCAGGGCGTTGAACGGGAACTCCGCGAGCGTGGTGACAAGGCCCTCGCCGATTCGAGGAGCGCTCACCGCCAGCAGTTGCTTCGCGATGACCCAGTCCCGCGGCCGCGTGAACGACGCTACGGTCCGGTCACTCCAGATGGCCAGTGAGAGCACGCCCGCGGTGACCGTGTTCCCGATGGCCGTCGCGATTCCCACCCCGACGATAGCCAGTCGTGGGGCGCCGAACAGGCCGAGGCCCAGGATCAGCGAGCCAGCGATGTTCAGTATCGACGAGGTCACGTCCACGTACATCGGCGTCCGCGTGTCACCAGTGCCCTGGAGGGCGCGAGCGGCCACGAGTGCCACGTGGCGGGCTGGCGCGCTCGCGAACACGATGGCGAGGTAGGTGCCGCCCATCGACGCTACACGGTCGGGTGCGCCCAGGAGCGCGATGGCCTGCTCCCCGAACAGGAACCCGAACGCGATGAAGGGGACGCCGGAGACCAATCCCAGCAGTACCGCCTGCGTGACCGCCTGATCGCGGTTCTCGATGGCCTCACCGCCAGTGTCCTGACTGGAGAGGGCGATGGCGCCGCTCCCGAGGCCGAGGCCGATGCGCAGGGGGAACCGGGCGTACAGGTCCGCGAGACCCACGGCCGCGACGGCCGCCGGCGAGAACAGGCCGGTGACGATGACGTCCGTCGTCCGCATGAGCGTGCGGAAGACGTGCTGGATCATCATCGGCCACGACAGCGAGAGGACTCGTCGCCAGACCGACAGTCCGCGCTCGCGGACGCTCCCTGCCGCCATTGCCCGGTGTGGGGACCCACCGGGATTCAAGCTACCGGTGGCGGAATCGGCGCCGCCCCGGACGGCCCCGCTGCACCCGACCCACCGAAACGCCGATACCGAGCGCCTGCCCAGTCCCCAGCGATGGACGTGTTCGTCTACGGCACGCTCACGAACCCAGAGCGCGCACGCGCCGTCCTCGACGACGTCACCTATCGTGGGTCGGCGGTGCTGGATGGTCTCCACCGCGTCGACGGCGAGTATCCCACGCTGGCCCCTGGTGGATCGGTCGAAGGCCGGATCCTCCAGACGGAGGACGTGGCCGCGCTGGACCGCTACGAAGGCGTCCCGCGCGGCCTCTACGTTCGGATTTCGGTGCCCTTCGCAACTGCTGGATCCGAACCCCTCTCGACGTCAGCCGATGGTGAGACAGTTGAAACCTACGTCGGTGACCCAGACCTGCTCGACGCATCGGCCGAGTGGCCCGGCGAGGGTCCGTTCACCGAGCGCGTCCGAGCGGTGGTCCGTTCCAGATCCGTGGTCGTTCACGCCGCTGACACCGATCTGTAGTTGCCCCTTCCACGTCAGGTGGTTTCACTTTCACTCCGGTCTGGTCGCATTCAAGTAGTAGCCACGCACACTGTCTGTTGTCACACGCTCTTCCCCCTTACATCTAACATCCACCGAGCGGTAGCACTGGTATGATCGACCTCCAGGACGTCCTCGACGCGCGCGAACGCGTCGCCGAGACGGCCAGACACACACCGCTCGATTACTCCCACACCTTCTCCGCGATGACCGGCGCGGACGTTCACCTGAAACTGGAGACCTTCCAGCGGACCGGTTCGTTCAAGATCCGCGGCGCGACCAACAAAATAGCCACCCTCTCCGACGCGGAACAGGCGGCTGGCGTCGTCACCGCCTCCGCGGGCAACCACGCCCAGGGCGTCGCCCTCGCGGCCACCCGCATCGGCGTCGACTCGAAAATCGTCATGCCACGGCACGCCCCGGTCGCGAAGGTCCGAGCGACCCGGAACTACGGCGCCGAAGTCGTCCTCCACGGCGACGACTACGACGAGGCCGCCGAGAAGGCCCACCAGATCGAACGCGCCGAGGATCGGGTCTACGTCCACGCCTTCGACGACCCGATGGTCATGGCCGGCCAGGGCACCATCGGCCTCGAAGTCCTCGAAGACCTCCCCGAAGTCGAGACGGTCGTCGTCCCCATTGGCGGCGGCGGCCTCATCAGCGGCATCGCAACCGCCGTCAAGGCGAAAAAGCCCGAGGCTCGCGTCGTCGGCGTCCAGGCTGAGGGCGCCTCCAGCGTCGCCGACTCCCTGCAGAAGGGCCACGTCGTCGAGCGCGACAGCGTCGACACCATCGCCGACGGCATCGCCACCCGGAAGGTCGGCACGGAGACCTTCAAAGTGATCCAGGAGCGCGTCGACGAGGTCGTCACCGTCTCCGATGACGAGATAGCCGTCGCCCTCACGACGCTGCTCGAACGCGGGAAGACCCTCGTCGAGGGCGCCGGTGCCGTCCCGCTCGCGGCCCTCCTGGAGGGCACCTTCGAGTGGGACGACGACGAGGTGATCGCCCCCTGTCTCTGCGGCGGCAACATCGACCTGAACGTCCTCACCACCGTGATCATGCGCGGCCTGGTCGAGACCGGCCGGTACCTCCGCATCCGGACGATGCTCAAGGACCGTCCGGGACAGCTCGAACGATTGGTCGAGGTCATTAGCGACGCTCGCGCGAACATCCACGCCATCGAGCACGACCGCGCCGGGAAGGACGTGGCCATGAACGCCGCCGAAGTCGAGTTGGACCTGGAGACTCGCGGGCCCGAACACGCCCAGGAGTTGCTAGACGCCTTGCGTGCCGAGGGCTACGAAGTCGACGTTCTGGTGTAGGGGCCTGGTGCCACCGGCAGTGTCTCCGCTCGTCGGTCAGAATCGTGGCGGCTCGGAGTCCCGTGTCGTCACAAGGGGCTCGGAGGGGTAACCATTCGTCATCGCCGCCGAGTGAATCGTCGGGATGGCCGCGTAAGAATCTCCCGAAGGTCCACCTGATCCCGATGCCAGGGAGTCACCGACGCCACGGTAATTTAACTGTGAGACCCGCGTTTGCCGAAGTATGACCGGAGACGGTACTTCGCAGGATTTCTCGCTCAATCTCAGCGTCCGAACCGGGGAAGATATGCAACTCACGCTCCTTCACGACGAGTCTGAGGAGAAAATCGGAGAGATATCTGGCTTCTCACCACCGATCCCCAGCGTGGGTGACCTGGTGAGTGTAACCGCTCTCGAAGTCGAAGGCCTGGGACCGGACGATGCCGAACAAACCGTCACCGACGAAACCGACGCGTATCGTGTCGCCGACTGCGCGATCCACTATTTCGAGGCAAATGCGGACTACCGGTCGGCCGAGGATGCGCCAGAAGAGCATCTCACGAGTCAGGTCGTGCTCTACGTCGTCTCGCAGGAGGAGTGGGCTGACCGCCAGGACGGACCCGAATCCGACCGTTAACGGCCGGCTGCCGTGCGTTTTGGGCGCGTTGCGTGATCCCTCGACCGCTCAGAGACTCTCGGCGCGAGTGGTGACTCCTGTACGACCCGGCCATCCGATGCGAGGTACTGCCAGCACCACGTCCCGTCGTCTCGTCGTGTAAGTTCGACCCGCTGGAGGGTCGAGGGTTCGGGAGGTGGTGACTGCTCGCACCAATCCTCGGCTTTGGCTTCCGCCGTTTCCCGGTCGTACTCCTCCAGTTCCTCCTCTAGAACTCGGTGGGTAGTTTCAGTAATTTCGTCGCTCATAGCCAACCCTCGTATCTACTGACGAGTCGTTCGTGATGCACGTTCAAATATGTTTCAGCCGCACCCATCGCCGCTTTCTCCTCGATAGGGTCGAAATCCGTGCGCTTGAACCGTTGGACTCCGTTCGGGTCGTACACATCAAGATGGAGGCCACTGATGGTGACGTTTCGGTACGGAGGGCCACCCCGCTCGTGATCGAATCGGGCGACAGGACGCCAATCGTCGTCCCCGTGTCGGTACTCAAGTTGTACGAGAAACCGTATCGGTCGTCCGTCGATAGTCGTGAGGCCGAACCGGATCCGCGTCGGGTAGTCCGAGTCAGTTTCTGCAGTCCACGTTCGACCGTACCCGTCCGATTCGAACCCCATCTGTGCCCCCGTTGTGCCGGTTCGTTTATAAGTTATTCTGCAACGCTTCCCCGTACAACCAGTGGCAAGCGTTTTTCCGCTCGCCCGCCTCGCCTCGCGTATGGATTTCGCACACTTCGAGTCCCTCATCGAGGACGCCATTCCCGACGCGGAGGCGACCGTCGGCCGCGCCCGCGGCGCCGACGACGACGACCACCTCGCCACGACCGTCGTCTCGCCCGCCTTCGAGGACGAAACGCTCGTCGACCGCCACCAGATGGTCTACGACGCCCTGGACGAGCACATGACCACCGACATCCACGCGCTGGAAGTCGAGACTTACACGCCCGAGGAACGCGAGGAGTGAGAGACAGACGTTCGTTTGAGTAGGTGGAGAGGCGACCGCGACAACTCGCCAGAGACGTGGTCAAGACAGCGTGAAAGCCCCGACGCTGTCGACTCGGGGGCCTCGCTGCGCTCCTCGGCCTACCGCCTGCGGTGCTTGCATCGCCCGCCTTCGTCGACAGCGTCGCCCCTTTCATTCCCGCCCGAACAGACCAGTCGATCAACCGAGACGGGTGGGAATGAAAGGGGCCGACGGCTCCGGGAAGACGGCCGACGTAAGCACTGCAGGGAGCAAAGCGACCGAAGCGCGCAACGAGGTCCTCGACCGGAGCCGGCGGGGGCTTTCACGCTGTTCGCACCAGTGACTCCGGAGGCACTAACAAAATCAACTCTCGCTATAACGATGGATACTCGGCGAGCGCGTCTTCCAACAGCTCCTTCCCCTCGCGACAGGCCGCCAGCTCCTCGGTCACCTCGCCGCTGGCCAGGCGCTCGCGCTCCTCGGGACCCAGTTGCGCACGGGCCTGCGCGCTGTCCCGGAGGCGCTCGTAGTCGGTCTCCCGGGGCAGGTCCCGTACCTCCCGGAGCGCTACCAGTACCTGCTCACCCTCGTCCACCCGGTCAGCGAACCGGCCAACCACGCTGGTCAACTCTCGAACCCGGAATCGGAGGGTCTCGGCCTCGACCGGGGGCCAGGCAATGGTCAGCGGCTCGGCGTCCAGCCGCCGGAGATAGGTCCGGCGGGTCGAGACGCTGCGTTTCAGCGAGTCGGGATCGGAGACGTAGTGGTCGAGTTTCGACTTCGAGTAGTCGGCGTACTCCAGCAGCTGGTCGATGGGTTCTTCGCCCGCCTCGTGGCGCTCGACGTAGCCCCGGAGGTCCTCGGGCGGCGACTCGAACGGGACGAGCGGGAACGCCTCTGTCTTGGCGACGAACGCGAGCAAGTCGCGCGCACTCGCCGACGACCGAAACTCCGCAAATGCGTCGGTCACGCGGTCGTTGTAGGCCTCGATAGGCTCTCGCAGTCGTTCGGTCGGAGCTTCCAGGTCGGCGTCGCCCAGCCGCTGGAGGTCTTCGAGTTCGCCGATGCGCTCCGCCAGCGCCTCGATCCGGCCCCGGGCAGTGAATCGCGCGTCCGAGTAGCGCTCTCGGGCCTCGTTCCGGGCTTCGAGAACGTCCACGTCCTCCCGCACCGGCTCCAGCGCCGAGCGGACCTTCTGCCAGTCCGATTCGGTAAGGCGACGCTGCTGGAGGAGGTCGTCGACCCGTTCGAACACGTCGCGGCGGCGCACGTCCTCTGGGAGTTCCTCGGTGATGGCGGCAATCTTGCCCTGGAACTCGATGAACGTCTGGAAGTCGCCGTCGCCGGTGACTTCCTCCTCGTAGCGGTCGAACAGGCGCGTCAGGTCCTCGTAGGTGTCGACGACGGTCTGGAGGTCGGCCTCGCCGATGGCATCCACCCGGTCGCGGGCGCGCTGGAGGTCGTCGTGGGCGTCGGTGAGGTCGTCGACGAGCGCCTCGGCGGCGGCGCGGGCGTCGTCGGTCGCGGGGTCGAAGGCGGCGTCGCTCATGGACTTACTCGTAGACGTCGTCGGGGTCGAAGACCTGTTCGCCGACGGTTTCGCCGTCGAGCGTGCGGTAGAAACACGATTCGTAGCCGGTGTGGCAGGCACCGCCTTCCTGGTCGACGAGATAGAGGAGGGCGTCGCCGTCGCAGTCGACCCGAATTTCCTGGATCTCCTGGGTGTGGCCGCTGGAACCACCTTTCTGCCAGAGTTCCTCGCGACTGCGCGAGTAGTAGTGGGCCAGGCCCGTCTCGCGGGTGCGCTCGACGGCCTCAGGGGTGACGTAGGCGAGCATGAGCACCTCGCCGGAGTCCGCGTCCTGGGCGACGGCGGGGATGCGCTCCTGGTCGTCGAAGGCGAGGGAGACGTCGTCGGTCATACCCCAACTGGGAGTGACCGGCGAATAGGTCTTTTGTCGCACCGGAGCGCTCGGGCGGCGTACACGCCGAGCCACTCTCCACCGTCGGCCACACTTATGCCCGCCCGGGTGAAACTCCAGAGCGATGATCGGCGCAATCCAGCGATTCGTCGCAGACGTGCGCGAGTCGTCGCCCGCGATGCGAGCCTTCCTGCTCTGGAACGTGGGAAACACGCTCGTCGCCGTGGGACTGCTCGTCGGCGCCTTCGCCCTGCTGGTGGTGACCAACGCGCCGGGCTTCCAGCGCGACGTGTTGCTGGCCTACATCGTCGTCGCGATCGGCTGGCTGGTCTCGATTTTCACTATTGGACCGGTGTACGAACGGGTCGGACCGGCCGAGGAGTGAGGCCGCCAGGCCGCCATGCTGCCATGCCGGGTCTCGCTCATCAGACCAGCAGCGAGACGACTTTGAAAAAGAGGTCGCCGTAGACGAGACTGACCAGCAGCGCGACGAACATCGGGACGATGAACGGCATCCCCGGCGAGATCCAGACGACGTCCTCGGATGCCAGCACGTCCAGGCCCTCCCGCAGACCATCCGCCGTCGTCCCGTAGGCCGACCCCTCGATGTCGTCGAGGAACGCCTCGGCACCCCAGGGGTCGTCGTAGGTCGGCTTCCGGGCCGATTCGGACTCCGCTTCAACCTCCGCTCCGGACTCCCCTTCCTCCACCGCTTCGTCTCCCTCTGCGGCGTTCTCGACAGATTCGTCCCGGCGCTCGCCGCCATCTGTCGCGGCGCCGTCGCCGTCGCCCCGAGCCACGGGGTCGTCACCCTCCGAAATCGTCCCGTCGCCGGGCGGGTTGGGGTCGGACGGGAGACTCTCGGGGTCGCGAAGCCGCTCGGGGTCCTCGCGGACTGCATCCAGGGTCGTGCCCCGCCAGCGCAGGTACATCCGGAGCGCGTCGAGGTCCAGGCCGCCGCGGGTGAACCCCTCGGGCGTCTGGAGCAGTGATCCGTACTCGGTGACCGCGTCAGTCGCCCGAATCGGCTTGCCGATGAACATGATCGGCGCGCGGTGGCCCGAGACGGCGTTGCGGAGGGTGACCACGACGGGATACGCCGCCCCGACGAGCACCGTGTTCGAGAGGATGGTCAGCGAGAAGACGCCGATGGTCGTCCGGGTGAGCGGGAACGCCTCCATCGGAAAGATATAGGTCGGGAACGTCGGGAAGAGGACGGCGAGGACGATCAGCGCCTTCGCGTCGGCGCCGCCGAAGCCCCCGAACCAGTAAAAGAGGTAGCCGATAGAGCCGACCATGCCGAGCGAGAGCGCGACGCGGAGGAAAAAGCGCTCGCGCGCGGCGATGCCGCCGACCACGTCGCCGGTCGAGAACCGATAGATCTCCCAGGTGAGCAGGACGATTCCGAGGAGTGCGAGCGGGAGCCACGTCCGGTTCGGGACGCGTCGCGTGCGGATATCGCGATAGGCCGCCCAGCCGAAGACGGGCACGGCGACCAGGCGCAAGAGATCCGGCGCCGGACTGCTCGTCAGGAACGTCGTCAGCCACTCGATCACGACCGTACGAGCGCGATGGAGCGAGGTAATGGTTTCGGCGGCCGGCGAGACGGGTGCAAGAAAGCCTCGCGAAAACGCAGTCGCTCACGAACCCAGCACCGAAAATCGGGTGTGCCCCGATAGTTGACAGTACGAGTGCGTCCAGGGGACGCTTATATGACGCGGTTCTGCAGGTAGTCGAGGTGTTTCGCGTTGTAGACGATCTTGACTTCGTCCTCTGCTGCGCTGCCGATGCAGGTCAGGCGGACGTTCTTTTCCTCGACCTCTTCGTCGGAGAGGATCTGCTGCATGTCCATGTCGATCTCGCCCTCGACGACGATGGCTGCGCAGTTGGCGCAGGCACCGGCGCGGCACGAGAAGGGCCAGTCGTAGCCCTGGGCCTCGGCGGCCTCCAGGATGTACTCGCCTTCGTTGACCTCGAGACTGCCGTAGTCCTCGTCGTCGAGGCCGGCGTCTGCGGCCTTCTCGAAGGTATCCTCGTCGTACATGTCCCAACCCTGGTCGTCCAATACTTCGTAATTTAGGTACTCTACGGTGGGCATCACCTGCGAGGTTCGCCCCCCTGACTGTTAGACCTTGCTGTTTCAGCTACTGTCGGCAGCCGTCGAACCGACCATCTCCTGGTCGATCGACACCGATAGTGGACGAACGTCCGTAGTCCGGCAGATTTTGTCGGTTCTCCCCAGCCAGGTGGCTTGCCAGCGAGGCCCCGTTACAGCGGGGCGAACCGGAACAGCAGGAAGGAGGCGACCGTCGCGATGGCGGGGACGACGTTCTGCAAGAAGATGACGCGAGCGGTCGTCGCCGGTTCGAAGAGATCCTCGGCGTCGGGGATCTCCTCGCGTTCCTCCGACCCGATGGGTGGGGTATTCGC
>ENA-ORCR01000058-ORCR01000058.1-marine-metagenome-genome-assembly--contig:-NODE-58-length-136599-cov-30.363626_pt1 | contig 136599 bp, 116 predicted proteins | sample MGYA00237782_ERZ508514 | MGnify/ENA primary metagenome ERZ508514 (study PRJEB26185, sample SAMN06268960) | marine metagenome | isolation source: Eden Landing Ponds, San Francisco, CA, USA | place...
CAATCGCGAAATACGGGTCTCGATGGTGGTGGTCTACACCGATGTAACCGACTGTCGTCGCCATACGGGAGCCACAGTCACCGAAGGTAGGAAGGTTGGGATGCCGGAAACCTTTGCTTCGGGGCGCAAGTCCTGTCACGGGGGTCCCGGGAACCGGTTCGCATCACGGGGACGTCCCGGGAACCTATTTATGCCGTCGCACACACCGTATACGTATGGATCCGGCAGTTCCCGAGTCAGAGATACGGCGGGCCTGCGGCGAGACTGAGTTCCCCGAGATGGGCGTGATCGAGCAGGTCTGGGACGTCGACCCCATCCCGACCGACGAAGTCGCGGACCGCGCGGCAGCGGCAGTCGACGCGCTCGATTTCGACGGCGTCCCCGAGGGGGGCGAGGTCGCGGTCGGCGCCGGCAGCCGCGGCATCGCGAACCTCCCCGAGATCGTCGGTGGCGTCGTCCGCGGCGTGCGCGAGCAGGGCTACGACCCCTTCGTCTTCCCCGCGATGGGGAGCCACGGTGGCGCGACGGCCGAGGGTCAGCGCGAGAAACTCGCGACGCTCGGCGTCACCGAGGAGTCCGTCGACTGTGAGATACGGGCGACGATGGACGTCGAGCAGGTCGGGACGACGCCCGAACGCGACGTCGCGGTCTACGCCGACGCCCACGCGGCCGCGGCGGACGCGATCGTCATGGCCAACCGGATCAAGCCACACACGGACTTCACCGGCGAGGTCGAGAGCGGGCTCTCGAAGATGCTGGTCATCGGGATGGGCAAACAGCGCGGCGCGAAGATGGCCCACGACTGGGCGGTCGACTGGAGCCTGCGGAACATGATCCCCGAGATCACGACGCAACTTCTGGAGGCACTCCCCGTGGCGGGCGGCGTCGCCATCGTCGAGGACGAACACGACGATACGACCCTGATCGAGGGCGTCCCCGCCTCTGGCTTTCTCGACCGTGAGCGCGAACTCCTGGAGATGGCCAGAGCGCGGATGCCGACGCTCCCCTTCGAGGAACTGGACGTGCTCGTCGTCGACCAGCTCGGCAAGGACATCAGCGGCCAGGGGATGGACACCAACGTCACCGGCCGCCGTCACTTCACCATCGCCGAACCCGAGCCCGAATCGCCCGATATCAAGCGCGTCTACGCCCGCTCGCTCACGTCGAAGACCCACGGGAACGCGATGGGGATGGGTGCGGCCGACTTCGTCCACGAAGATATCGCGGAGACGGTCGACACCTCCAAGTCGCTCATCAACGCCATCACTGCGAGTACGGTTCGCGGGGTCCGGCTCCCGCCGGTGGTCGAGACCGACCGGGCCGGACTGATCGCCACACTCGGGACGATCGGTCCGGTTGCGGGCCCCGAGGCGAGAGTGCTGCGCGTGACCGATACGATGCGCCTGGAGCGGTGTTACGCGTCCGCGCCGCTCGTCGAGGAAGCGCGGGAGCGTGACGACCTGCGAGTCGTCGAGGAACCCGTCCCGGTTCGTTTCGACGAGGACGGCCGGTTCGCGGCCGCCAGTCCCGACTGAGGTCGTCGCCGGGGAGGACGTCGTGGCACTATTCGCAGGGCCGTCGATTTCGCTTCGGGAACTGTGAACCAGCCGCTCAGTAGCTTTGCGTAGTGATCAGCTGGTTTCGAACCGAGTGACCGTGAGAGAGACCTCGACCGCAGATAGCACCGCACTCGACGTAGTGTGATGAAAGCCCTCGGGCCGCTCGCTAGCTGTGACTGGTGTGACCGCGACCGCACTCGACGTAGTGTGATGAAAGCCCTCGGGCCGCTCGCGGTCGCTGAGCGGGATATTCTCGCTCGGTCAACAGCACCTCCCCGCACTCGCGAGAATAGGGCCCGCTCAGCCGACCAGGCAAGCGCGAGCGGCCCTCGCCCTTTCAGTCCGCCAGGGACGATATTCGTCGCACAGGATGTCTCGACGTGGAAAGGTCGGTAGCCGACTCAACAAAGATCTTCCTGGCGGACTGGAAGGGCGAGGCGTGCGTGGCGCCACGCGCCACTGGCCGAACGGGGAGGAACGACCCGTGAGGCGGGCTCACGGTGAGCAAAGCGAACCGAGTCGCTCAGCGACCCCTATCCGCGCGGTGCGAGGCGCTACGGGCCTCGAAAGCGCACGGCGTCCTGGCGAACGCAGTGAGCCAGGGCTCGAAAGTCGAGCGCAAGCGAGTCTTTCGGTGAAGCCGTAAGCGGGCGGTGTGGAGAGCGCGGATATGTCGCTGAGCGACCGCGAACGCGAGGCGCCAGGCGCCTCGAAAGCGAACGGGGGGGCACGACCCGTGAGCGAGCCCGCCGAGGGCTTCCATCTCACGATCGCGACTGCGGTTGCGGTAGCTGTGACGGCTCAAATTGTCACATCTATTCTCTGCACTGATCGACTGGAGTAGTCGAAAACGAATGTGAACCGTCGTACGACACCCTCACCGGGGACCGGCGGTCCGTCGACTCGCTACAGTTCGAGTTCGGGAACCGCGAGGCGTTCGCCGCGGTCCCAGGACTCGTACCCGAGTTCTGCGAGTTGGACGCCTTCCGCGCCCGAGAGGAAGTCGTAGGGGAACGGTTCGTCGGCCACCTGGTGGCGGATGAACAGCTCCCACTGCTCTTTGAACGCGTTCTCGAAGACCCGGTTGTCGGGGACCTCGGTCCAGTCCTCGGAGAACTCGTGGTCCTTGGGCTGGTCGGGGTTCCAGACGGGCTTGGGCGTCGTGGCCTGGCCCTGGACGGTACACTCGCGGAGGCCGGCGACGGCGCTGCCCTCGGTACCGTCGACCTGGATCTCGAGGAGGTCGTCGCGGTTGACCCGCGTCGCCCACGAGGCGTTGACCTGCGCGACGACGCCGTCTTCGAGTTCGAAGGTGGCGTAGGCGGCATCGTCGGCAGTGGCCTCGTAGGGCTCGCCGTTCTCGTCGACCCGTTCGGGGATGTGCGTCTTGCCGAGACACGACACCGTTTCGACGCTCCCGAAGAGGTTCTCCAGGACGTAGCTGAAGTGGGCGAACATGTCGTCGATGATGCCGCCGCCGTCCTCGGCGCGGTAGTTCCACGAGGGGCGATTGGCGGGCTGGCCGTGGCCCGTGAACACCCAGTAGCCGAACTCGATGTTGACCGAGAGGACGTCGCCGAAGAAGCCCTGGTCGAGCAGGCGCTGGAGTTTCATGATACCTGGCAGCCAGAGCTTGTCCTGAACGATCCCGTGTTTGACACCAGCGTTTTCGGCGGTCCGGGCCAGGTCCATCGCGGTGTCGAGGTCGGTCGCCAGCGGCTTCTCGCAGTAGACGTCCTTGCCGGCCTCGATAGCTTTCTCGACGGCCTCGGCCCGCCGGGGTGTGACCTGGGAGTCGAAGTAAATCTCCTCGTCGCCGTCGAGACAGTACTCCAGGTCGGGGTCGGCTTCCCAGCGCTCGACGCCGTGTTCCTCGGCGAGTCGCTGCAGCTTCTGTTCGTTGCGGCCGACGAGGACGGGTTTCGGGACCACGCGTTCGCCGTCGGGCAGTTCGACACCGCCTTCCTCCTGTAGCGCCAGGATCGACCGGATGAGGTGCTGATTCGTCCCCATCCGGCCGGTGACGCCGTTCATGATGATACCGATCTCTCTCATGTGTGTGCTCGTCAGTGGCGTTTCAGGTACGTCGAACATAAGCGTATGGAAACGTCGATGACTCGTCGGGGGGTTACGTCGTGAGCTCCGGTGTGAGTTCAACTACCCCTCGGCTGTGGGAACTGGGGTTGGTAGCTGACGTATGGACAATGTCGTCGTAGCTGTCGGCTGCTCCCCAGTCGGCTGGTCCAGTTCGCTCTGCTCTAAGCTGTGGCTGATACTCATCGATCCGGTAGAAATCGAAAACTATAAGAAAAATATAATAGTGGTTCGAACAGACCGTTCACGAGTCTCCCGAGTAAACTGGGATCGATTCTCCGGCGCAGATGACAAACACTCATCCAGAAATTCTTGAAGAAATACACAATATAGGCAATCGGACGAGAAATATACAATGATAAACTCAGAGCAAGCGAGCGAAGATGGGCGCCGCAGTAGTCTGTGTCGATCAGACCGAGAGCTCTATTCGAGTCGGGTTGTATCCCCGCGGTTTCCACGCGGTAGGCGACCTGGATCTGAACTTTCTGGCCAACGCGATTGAACGTGTCTGCTCGGCGCGATCGCCGAAGACAGCGAGTATTTTTCTCACGGTTCACCGAATACGTCACCACCAATCGCGAGAAACATCAAATTTTGTATTATAGTTGTATACAAATAGGATTCGATCATCGTGTTCGGCGGATCACCGTATTCCCAGGCGTCGACCGTCACCGACCTGGCGGCCCGTGACGACCTCGCTTTCGTCACGTTCCCTTCGTATTCACCGGAACTCAATCCTGCCGAGGAGTGTTGGCGACAACTCCACGATGCCCCGAGTAACCGATTCTTCGATTCTCTCGATGAACTGACCACCGCGATCGATACCGCTCTCGACCAACTTCCCCTTTCACAGGTGAGCAATTATTTCTAACTCGTACTATAGCTCTGCTTGCCGGCGGGCTGGAGACCCGAGCGGACGTCGTCTTCCGCACAGATCGTCACCACGTTCGTGCCGACGCAGGTGGCGTCGGTCACGTCGAACGTGAACGAGGTGTCTCACCGCGATGTGTTCCGACTGACTCGCCGTTAACCCACACCTCAGCCTCGTAACCGGCCGCTCGCCCCGTGGTCGAACTCGAACCCCCACTGTCCGTTGAGCGTACGCCGGCAGTCACGCCCGAGTTGGGGTCGCGGATACTCGAGGCGAGGCACTGAATCGTTCGGCACAGCGATGAACGTGTCGGCAGCGTTCTTGACAGTTTCTGTAAAACAGGCCGCTCCGGCCGCTCAGAACTCGTCGATCACGGGGATGCCAACGGTGTCGAATTCGGACATCGCCTCCAGTTTCGCCGACGTCCCTTCGAGCGGGACGGTCTCGGAGACGACCTTCGCCGGTTCGATCTTGCCACTGTCGATCAGATTGAATATCTCGTCGTACCGAGAGGGCTGCATGCCGATCGTCCCGACGAACGTTATCTCCCGGCGCACCATCAGGTCGGTCGGTAGTGCGATCTCGCCGCCTTCTGCCCCAGTCGTCAACCCGATCTGGACGTGCTGGCCGAGTTTCGCGAGACTGCGTATCGAGTTGCGACACGTCTCGGCGATACCGAGCGCGTCGACCGACACGTCAGCTCCGCCGTCGGTAATGGCCTTCACGGTCGCCGGGACGTCATCCACCACCCTCGCGTTGACTGTCTCGACAGCACCCAGGTCAGCCGCGACGTCCAGTTTCTCGTCGAAGAGGTCGACCGCCACGACGTTCGCGCCGAGTGCGTCGGCGACGTGAACCACCGACAGCCCGACGCCACCACAGCCGTGGACGGCGAGCCAGTCACCGGCGCTCACGTCCGCGCGGTGGACGAGCGCGTGAAACGCGGTGACGAACCGGCACCCCAGCCCAGCCATCTCGGTCGACGAGACCCCGTCGGGGAGTCGGATCACGTTCTGGTCGGCTCGTGGCGCGTGAAACTGCTCGGCGAACGCCCCGGGCGCCTCCGGGACCAGTCCCAGCGGTATGCGGTCGTCACAGACGTTCGAGTGGCCGTTCCGACACAGGCGACAGGTGCCGTCGCCGAGGTTGAACGGGACAGCCACGCGGTCGCCCTCGCGGAACTGGTCGACAGCGTCACCGACCGAGACGACGGTACCCGCGGGTTCGTGACCGAAGACGTGCCCCTCCTGGAAGTCGAGAGTCTCCCACGCCGGGTCACCCTGCCAGGCGTGCCAGTCGCTCCGACAGATACCACACGCCTCCGTCTCGACGACGACGCCCGACGGCTCCGGATCCGGCGCGTCGACGTCTCTGATCTCCAGCGGTTCCCCGTATCCGGTAAAGGTGGCTGCTCGCATTACGTATGCACGTCACGGCCCGTCGATAAATAAGTTGAGACCAGCGGCTCCGTCCTCGGTCGAACGCGGCGTCGTGAACCACGACCAGTCACGCCGCTCGTCTCAGGACGGAGTCGACCCCGGGCCCCGGAGCGATTCCCCGTCGATGGCGTCCCGCAGCCATCCGAGATGGGTCTCCGTCATGAAGCCGTGGTTGTAGATGGCGACCTGTTCGACGTCCCCGGCCAGTTCGGAGACGAGCGAGTCGAACTGTTCGCGTCGATCGACGACCGACGGATCGAGAGTGATCCCTGCATCGATAGGACACGATACCGTCCGTCGAAGCGTCGCGATCCGGTCGCGGGCCTCATCAGGATCCGACACGTAACACAGAGCGAGCAGTCGGTCGAGGGCGTCCTCGAGGTCCGTAAGTCGCTTCCCGGTCGGCCAGCGACTATCCGGCCCGAACGCCTCGACGTACCCGCTGAGTCGTGCGTCGGTGGACCGGTCTGCCATCGCTTCCGCGAGGTCCGTGACGACGGCCCCGCGGAACCGAAAGAGGTCCCGCAGCACAGAGTCTTCGGCGACGAGGTCACCCAGCGACGGCGGTTCCGCGGTCGAGCCGTGCAACGTTTCCTCGAGGACGTCGCGGACCCGCTCGCGGGCGGTGTCGATATCGACGCCGCGCTCCCGCGCCTCGGTACGGCAGGCCTCGCAGAAACACTGCGAGAGTAGCCGCGCTTCCGTGTCGCTCATGTCGAGTTGTCCCTTGTCGTGTCCGTAGTGGACGCCGTGGTCGTGGAAAGCCGACCCGTAGCACAGGGATTCGAGCTGGATCTCCGCCACGCCGCGGTCGTCGAGCGCCTCGACGACGGACGCGTAGTACTCCCGGACTTCGGGATGGGACGGACAGAAGGCGTGGTCGTGCGCGTCGCCGAACGCGCTCTGTAACCGATAGGTCGGGTGTGATGCGCCGAGTCGTGTGTTGTGGGAGAGGACAGTCCAGGCGTGGACGTCGATCCCGTACTCCCCCGCCCTCGAAACGATCTCAGAGACCGGGTCGTCGACGCCTGCCACGTCGTTCTGTTGGGGGGAGATAGGAGTCCCCGAGAACCGCTCCGAGTCGGGCGAAAAGTAACAGCCCGCGGGATACTCCGCGAACAGCGCATCCGGAAACCGGGGCTGGAGCGCCCGGATCGAGTGATAGTGACTCGCGAGATTCACCGCCCCGACTCCGATATCTGCGAGCGTCTCCAGTGACTGGTCGAGGCCCGGCTCGTACATGCTCCACGGATAGGTCCAGACCGAGTACATGCACTGTGGATACCGAGAGACACGTATATAACTGGTGTGTTCCGCCTCCGCGAGGGCGCACTCCCGGTGTTCGACTCGGTGACTGATTCCGCCGTCACCGGTGATAAATCCGGAAACTGGACCCCGCTCCGGAGTGAAGACGACGAACATTGGGACTTATTGACGCCCCCTTATTCACGAGAGGTGTACAACCTTTCCGGGCGTAGATCGAGTAGATTACACCGTTACGATTGTAATCGGACTTCGACTACTCCGTTCGTGAAGCGTGTCACGGGGTCAGTCACTGGGGAGGAGTTCGTGATCTCGGATCGCTGGCAGTCACGAGCAGTGAAAGGTGTCCGAGACTGTACTGGCCAGCCACGTCCGTACCTCGCCCTCTTGCGGCGTGAGTCGAGGTGGTGCCGGCAGTAGAGCGCGTACTCGACGACGGATGCCGTTCACGAGAGGAGAAACAGAACACTGCCGGGGTGCGAAAGAACCGTCGCGGCCGGATCCAGAGCAATTACGCAGTAGAGAGTTCGCGCTGTGTATACTTGGTGACGCGGTCGTGACACCGTTGGAGGCGATCACACTGGGTGCTCGACGGGAGCGAGAGCGGCGGGAGCGGTTCGCCGACGGCGCGGCCGTGACACTGGAGGAGATACTTTAACCCGGCGGCCGTCGGGAGCGGTTTCGTCGCGGCGACGACCGGGTTCATCACGGTCTGCCAGAGTTCGACTGCCCGTTCCCGGTTGCCCCGCCGATAGGCGTCGTACGTGAGTGAAACCGCGTGCGGGAAGACGTTCGCCGGCCCGGCGACGAACCCGTCAGCGCCGACGTCGAGCGCCGGGATAGCGAGTTCGGCTAGCCCCTGCAGGACCTGAAACGACTCGGGCGTCGACTCGATGAGTTCCTGGTGATGTGTGAAGTCCCCGGTCGAGTCCTTGATCCCGACGATGTCGGCCTGCGTCGCGAGTGTCTCGACGGCCTCAACCGACAGGCTGTTGCCCGTGAGCGATGGGATGTCGTAGAGGAGTATCGGCAACTGCGTGTCGGCCACGATCCGCTCGTAGAACGTGACGAGCCCGTCGGTCGTCGCGTCGAGATAGTACGGCGTGACGACCACCGCCGCGTCGGCGCCTGCAGCGGCCGCGTCCCCGATGAATTCACTGACCTCGGTGATACTCGTCCCGCCACAGCCGGCGAGAACGGGTGTCTCCCCGGCGTTGTCGGCGACTGTCTCGATGACGGTCTGTCGTTGTGCGCGTGTGAGGCTCGGGAACTCTCCGATAGAGCCACACGGGAATAGCGCGTGAACACCTTTCTCGACGAGGAACCGGGTGAACGAGTTGAGCGCTTCTGTGTCAACCCCGGATCGATCGTCAGTCGTCGGTGTAACTAGCGGCGGAATCGCTCCCGAGATTTCCATAGGACATAATATTCTCATACCCATATAAAAACATTACCTCTGCAGTGCCTGTATCGAGGTGACTGGTTCGCTGCCGGCCCCCGGTAACCACTGACTGTTCTCACGCCCCAGCGTGGGAGACGACGCGGCGGAGACGGTCAGAGGTGTGACTGTGGTGCCGGCTTCCGACTGATGAGCCGGCCGCCGTCGCAGTTGATCGCCTGGCCCGTGATGAACCCGCTCTCGGGAGACGCCAGAAACCCGACTGCGTTCGCGATGTCACCCGTCCGACCCCACCTGCCGACGAGTGTGAGCGCGTCCGCGTCTTCCTCGGGCGGCACGTTCCCGTACTGGGATTCGAGCGGTTTCGACTCGTTCGGCTCGTATCCTTTCCTGTACGCGCCGACGTGGAGGGTGTTCGCCGTGATATCCGCCTCGTCCGTGTCCGACCACTCGACGGCGAGTGACCGGACGAGTCCCTCGAGACCGGCTTTCGCCATGGCGTACGTGGCAGAGCCCTTCCAGGGCGAGTGTGCCTGGATCGCGCCGATGAAGACGAGTCGGCCGAATCCGTCCGAGCACATGTGGGGATAGGCCTCCTGTGCCAGGCGGAGCGGGGCGACGAGGTTGACCGCGATCGTGCGGTCGATGTACGCCCGCGACATCGATGCCGCCGGATCCTTTCCCGGGTCCACAGCGTTGTTGACGACGATGTTCGGACCGCCGAACCGTTCGTGTGTCGCTTCGACCAGCGCCACGATATCGTCGTCCCGCGCGAGATCAGTTTCGACGTAGGCCGCCCGGGAGCCGATCTCTTCGATCCGTTCGACCAGTTCGTCGACGCCGTCGGTGGACCGCTGGGCGATCACGACGTCGGCACCGCGGCGTGCCAGTGCGATACAGATCGCGACGCCCGTCCCGCCGGCACCACCGGTTACGATAGCAGTCTGACCACTCAGATCACGCTGTTGCATATCTCGTTGCAGTTCAGATGTCGTGATAAATGCCCCGGTCGCGGCGTGTGATACGGTCACCGCGCGTGATAGCGTGTCCTCCTCCAGAACGTACCGAGTGTGCGCTCGACGACGTGATCCCTTTCGGAGTGTGGGGACCGAGACGCGAAAGTCACGACGCGCAGTTCTGGACGCGGTGTCGGGCCGAATCAGAAAGAGCCAGAAGAAGAGAAGCCAGTCGGGGTCGCGACGTTACTCCGTTTTGCCCTGCAGGACCGCCTGGTCCGAGCCATCCTGCGTGACCTTGAACATGTAGTCCTTCGGGTACATCATGTACATCCTGGGGTCGTCGTCGGGCGACGGGAACGTCCAGTGGTCCGTGCTGTAGTAGTTCGGCGAGAAGCCGTTCGTGAGCGGGATGATCGGTACGTACTGGTTGACGTACCACGCGAGCTGTTGTACGAGTTCCGTCTCTTCCTGCTCGTCGGTTGCCGTCGCCAGGCTCCCGACGGCATCCTCGACGTTGAACGTGCTCGTCGACCCGTCCGGTTCGCCGACCGGCGGGAGTTCGACCTCCAGCGGGACGTTGGCTGCGGAGTACGTCGACGAGAGGAGCGCGTCGAACGAGAAGTACGGGTGCGGGCCGCCGCCGAAGTATCCGCCTCGGAGCGCGAAGTCCCCGCTCTCGTAGTTGGAGATCCACTGTGACGCCTCCAGTTCCTGGACGTTCGCGTCGATACCGAAGCTGCTCATCTGGTCGGCGATCGTCTGGGCGACGCCGAGCGGCGCCGGCCAGGGCGGCGTCTCGATGTTGAACTCGAACGTGTTACCGTCCGGGTCCTGCCAGGTCCCGCCGCTCTTCGTGAAGCCCGCTTCCTCCATCTTCGCTTCCGCCTCGGCGGTCTTCTCGCCGGGGCCGTACTGCGTGACTGCGTCCAGATGGTCCCCCATCCAGGTCTCGGTCTGACCGTCAGAGAGGTGCGTCAGTGCTGCGAGTTCCGACACGCGGGGATTACTGTTCTGGGCGACGCGACCGGTGTCAGCCAGATACGCCAGTGCCTGTCGCACCTCGCGGATCCCGAGCATCTCGTGGTCGTGCTGGAGGTGCAACGCGGTGACACCGTATTCGGGAATGTCCACGTACTCCAGTTCGTCAGAATACTGGTCTCTGACGTCCCACCCTGCGCCGACGTTCCCGGCACCCTCTATGTCTCCCGCGATGAGCGCCTGGTCGGACTGGCTCCCCTCGAGATATAGGTATTCGACCTTGGGGACGTTGGTTTGGACCGGATAGTGCTCGTTCGGGACCAGCAGGACCCGCTGTTGGCTGATCGTGTCGATGTGGAAGGGACCGTTGCACGCCGGGTACGTACCCGACCCGGCGGCGGCGTACTCCCACTCGGACGTGAGTTCCGAAACGAGGCTGTCGACCTCGTCCTGTCCGTCCGCGTTGTTCAGGTCCTCGAGCCACTGACTGTACTCGCTGTGTTTGACGTACAGGCGCCTGTTGACCTGTTCGCGGACGATCCCCGGGTTCGACTCCTCCTGGAGTTCCAGTTCCACCGTCCGTTCGCCGCTCTCGCTCGCCTCCGAGATCAGGTTCCAGATCGTGTAGTCGAGGTACTCACCGATGCGGATCTGCGTCAGGAAGTCCTGTGCCGTGACCGGGTCGCCGTTGTGCCAGGAGTACGCCGAATCGAACTCGAGTGTAACCGTCGTCCCGTCGATAGAGAAGTTCGACAGGAGCTGGTTGTGCCACTCGTCCGTCTCCGGGTTGTACACCATCAACCGGTCCCACATGACCTGCTGTGGCGAGTTCGTCCCCGCGGTCAGGGATCCTGTCGGATTGTAGGCGTTGAAGTGGGATTCGGTGGGACGTGCCCGGCCGAAGTGGAGGGAGTACGTTTCGTCCAGAAGCGATCCACTACTACCGCCGTCGCCACCATCACTGCCGTCGCCACCGTCGCCACCATCACTGCCGTCGCCACCGTCGCTACCATCACTACCGTCGCTACCATCACTACCGTCGCTACCATCACCGCCGTCGCCACCGTCGCCACCATCACTGCCGTCGCCACCGTCGTCACCATTACCACTACATCCTGCCAGTCCCGCGACGGCCGACACGCCGCCGATCTGGATCAATTTTCGACGCGAAATGAAGTCGCTACGCCGCACCCCTTCGTCATCAGAGTCATTCTCTGACAAGTTATTACTTGTCATAGTGGTACGTCTTTCTACTAATATATAAAATTACCGTCCGCCTGGTCGGTTACGGGTGTTGTAGTACTGGTACCCGGGACCCAGTACGGGTAGCCGGGTCCCAGTACGCGGATACATCGTACTCAACAACTTGGTGATGATTTCGGGAGACATCACCGTCCGCCCGAACACAGGATTGAAGCGGGCGAGCGCTGACCTGGAATTCAGCGATCGGTTCCGGCCACACGGTGGACGGACGTTGTAGCGACGGAGTGGTCCGCCCCCCTCGGCCGAACCGTCCGATAGCTAGAAGTAATTGACCGGGAAAACCCATCGTATGCCCGACCGGCCGAACGTCCTCTTCGTCCTGACCGACCAGATGCGGGCACACGCGATGGGGTGTGCCGGAAATCAGCAGGTCCAGACGCCCACGATCGACCGCTTCGCCTCGAACGCAGTCCAGTTCGAGCGCGCGTACTCCCCCGACCCCGTCTGTTCGCCGACTCGCGGGAGCCTCCTCACCGGACAGTACCCCCACCGTCACGGTGTGGTGCACAATCACCTGCGCCTCGAGACGGATGGCGAGACGCTCGCACACTGCCTGCAGGACGAGGGTTACGCGACCGGATACGTCGGAAAGTGGCACCTTGACGGCACCGGAAAGCCCGGCGAGGTCCCGCCCGGCGAACGCCGCCAGGGGTTCGAGTACTGGCGGGGGTTCAACCGCGGGCACAGACATCTGGACGGCCACCCCCACTTCGACGAGAACGGGGATGTAGACTGGGAGACGGGGTACCAGCCCGCTCTCCAGACGGACATGGCTCTCGATTTCGTCGCGGACTACGCCGGCGTGGACCCGTTTTTCTGTTTTCTCTCCTGGGGTCCCCCGCACACGCCGTTCGAGGCACCACCCCGATACAGTGAACTGTACGACCCGGAGAGCCTCAGGCTTCGACCGAACGTACCCGAGTCGGCGGACACACCCCAGCTCCGGCGGGACCTCGCCGAGTACTACGCGCTTGTCAGTTCCCTCGACGAGCAGTTGGACCGCCTTCTGACGGGGCTTGAACGACATGGTATCGCCGACGACACGATCGTCGTCTTCGCTTCCGACCACGGCGAGATGCTCGGTTCCCTCGGCCGCTACCGGAAGGGCTACCCGTTCGAGGAGTCGGTCCGCGTCCCGCTCCTGGTCCGGTATCCGGAGCAGTTCGACGCCCGCTCCACCGACGCGGTGGTCAACCTGCTCGACCTCCCGCCGACCCTCCTCGACCTGTGTGACGCTCGCGTTCCCGACCGGATGCAGGGTCGTTCGCTCCGCCCACTGCTCGACGGATCCACGGTGGACGGGTTCGACGAAACCTACATCGAAGGGCAGATCCCGTTCGACGAGGCCTGGCGCACGCTCCGGACCGAGCGATACCTGATCGTAGTCGACAGAGGACTCCAGGTGACGCACCTGTACGACACGGACGAGGACCCGTATCAGATGGACAATCTCGCCGACGATCCGGGCGCGGAAGACGTCCGATCGGCGCTCTTCGAACGGCTCGCCGAACAGTTCGACCGATACGGCGACGGGTACTTCAGCGCCCGCAACTTCAGACGGGTCGAGTTCCCCGACGAGGACCTGCTGGAGCCGCGGGGCGATATATTCGCCCCGTACGAGGGAAAGACCGACGGGTCAGGGGACGCCCAGTAATCGATCTGGGAGCGCACTGTACGAGGGAAGCGGTTCGTACCTGTCTCTACCCAAAGATTGAAGCGCCGTCCACGCCCTCGCATTCCCTATGAGCGGTGAACACGCGGAGGAGCAGGTATCGATCGTCGAATCCGGGACGCCAGCGGTCGAAGTGGTCTGGTGGAGCGCCGACGAGTCACCCGTCGCCGCCTTCGCCGCGGACGAACTGCAGACGTACGTTCGAGAGATGACGGAAGCGGTGGTCACGACGACCATGGGGACAGTCGAAGACCTGCCGGACTCGGTCGACAGCGCCGTAGCGGTCGTGCCGGTCGTGACGGCAGAGGAGCGCCGGTCGCCGACCGACAAGACGGTCCAGTTCCGGTCAGAGTGGACCGAGACGATGGACCGGGCGGTCTCGGACGCGGATCCCGATTCGTTCGCGGTCCGAACCGTCGAGGACGCGGTCCTCCTGGCCGGTACCACCGACAGAGGAACGCTCTATGCCGCCTACGAACTCCTCGAAACACTGGGCGTGCGGTTTTACGCGCCCGATTTCCCCTTCTACGACGGGGCGGCCGAGTTCGTGCCGACGAAGGACACCCTGTCGGCCCCTCCCCTCGACATCGTCGAGGAACCGAGCCTCACCTACCGGCGCAAGGACCTGGCCGAGGGGCGGAGTCACACGGCCGGGACGGTCCGGGCACTGGTCGACTGGATGGCGAAGACCCGCCACAACGTCCTGGCCACACCGGCTAACTTCACGAACCTGGAACTGGGGGTCGTGACCTGGGACGGCTGGCGCGACGAGGTGGTCCCCGAGCTCGAGAAACGCGGGATCATCCTGGAGACCGGCGGGCACGGCTTCGACGCGTTCCTCCCCCCGGAGGAGTACGAACCGTCCCACCCCGAGTGGTTCGTCGACGACTACAACGTCTTCGACATCACGAACGAAGAGGCGGTCCAGACCTACGTCGACAACACGGTCGAGTACCTCGCCGAACACCCGGAGATCGACGTCTTCGACGCCTGGCCGCCCGACGGGGCCGACTGGCCGCCGCGCGTCGTCGAGCAGTTCGGCAGTTCCGCGAACGCCTACGCGTACGTGGTCAACAGGTTGACCGAGGCACTCCGCGAGCGCCTTCCGGAGCGCGACGTCGAGATCGAGGCCATCGCCTACACGAGCCACCTCGAAGTGCCGGACCCCGAGTACATGTACGACGAGGCGACGATAATCGACTTCGCGCCCTTCGACCGGAGCTACACGGAACCCATCTTCGAGTCCGAGACGGGGAAGAACCGGGAGTACGTGGAGCTGATGAGCGAGTGGCGCGAGGCGTTCGACGGCACCCTGAGCACGTACGAGTACTACCGCAAGTACAGCTGGCACTCGCTGCCCGTCGTGATGCCCGACCTCATCGGCGGGGAGATTCCGTTCTACGAGTCGATCGGGCTCGACGGGCTGTGGATATACTCCGAACCGGCCGACTGGATACCGTACGAACTGACCCACGCGCTCGTCGGGGCGCTAATGTGGGACACCGGACTGGACGCCGACGCGTACGTCGAGACGTACCTGGCCGAGCGGTACGGTCCCGCCGCGGACGAGGTGGCGGCGTACCTCGACTGCGTCGAACGGGCCGGACGGACGCTGTTCACGAAGTTCAGGGGCGACTACGACGACCTGGACGCCGTCGCGGCGGCGCTCGAGGACTTCCGTCGGGCCAGGGAGCACCTCGCCAGCGCGCGCCAGTCCGTCGACGACGGCGGGACGGCCGCGTTCCTGCTCGACCGACTCGAGACGAACGCCGAGTTCGCGGTCGCGGACACGGAGATAAGTTACTACGAACTGCGCGGGGACGAAGCGGAGGCCCAGGCGGCCAGAGAGCGAACCAGGGACCTCGTGGAAGGACACGCGTTCGACGGTGTCGTCCTCCACTCGAACTGGGCCCTCGACCGCTGTACCCCCGAGGAACAGGTGCCCGACGCTGCGGACCTGATCCAGTCGTACCAGCGCACGTGGGGCGAGTGAGCCTGTCGGTGTTCCGGCGTTTCTGACAGTCCTCTGTTTTCCGGCATCCCTGACAGTCCCCTGGTTTCCGGCGTTCGTGATGACTCCCTGGTCACACCCGAGTCGCGTAGCTCCCGGTGAGAGAAGACGACCGCCCACGCCGCGGGCAGCGGAGGAGAGTATCGGGAGTGGTGCCAGGGGACGACCGTCTCGACCGGTCAGTCCGAGTTGTCCGTCTCCGGTTCGACGAGCGGGAACTCGGTCACACGGAGGTTAGTACAGCCGTACGGTGCGAGCGTGAGTGTCTCCGACGGGGTGTCGGGGTCGACCGGGGCCGACGGAACCGCGTCCGCGCGGTGGTCGGCGATCCCCCAGTCGGGTACCTGCTTTCCCCGGACGGTGAGTTCGACGGGTGGAGACTCCGGGTCGAACGGCAGTTCCCCCGGGTCGCTCGTTCGCACCTCCGCGCTTTCGCCCGGGTCGTCGGCGTCGACTTCGAGCCCGTAATTCCACGACGACTGCGGGAATATCTCCCGGTCGGCGTGGGGCGACTCGTCGGCGTCGTCGACCTGTTGCCAGCGCTCGTCCGGGGAGAGCGCGAAGGTGAGCGGTCCCCGGCGTAGCGAGACGGCGCCGTGGTGGCGCTGTTCGGCCTCGAGAGACGACGTCAGTTCGAGCGTCACCTCGGCACCGGCGGTCCACTCCCGTTCGACGACGCGGTAGGTACCGGACTCGACGCTCGTCGTCTCGCCGTCGGGGAGCGTGAGGGTTGCGTCGTCCGTCCACCCGGGGATCCTGAGCGACAGCGGGAAGGCGACCGGTTCGTCCGGGTCCACCGCGATGGTGACAGTCTCCTCGAAGGGGTAGGTCGTCTCCTCGGTGACCGTGACGGCCGTCCCGTCGACGTCGGTCGTCACCTCGCAGGGCGCGTACGCGACGGTCGCCAGTCCGCCGTCGGGCGTACCCATCCACAGCGAGGCGGCGAACTTCGGCCACCCCTGGTGCAGGTTCGCGGCACAACAGCCGAAGTTCGGGGCCATGCCGAACACGTTCGCGTCGGGCCCGTTCGTCCACTCGCGCTCGGCGACGGAACACAGCACCTGGTTCGCCTGCTGGTCGTACTGATGGACGCGCATGTCGGGCGAGAACGTCGCCGGCAGTCCGTTGTACGTGACGCGTTCGAGTCGGTCGCCGAACGCGGGATCCCCCGTCAACGAGACGGCGCGCTCCAGCGAGTACATGAGCTCGACGACGGCACACAGTTCGGTTCCGCGGCCGGGGTGTTTGCCGCCGAGGTGTTCGTCGCCGGTGTACAGCCCGGACGCCTGCCCGTGGTACCGGTCCAGGTTCCCGAGGGCGTCGTGGATCGCGTCAGCGCCATCGTCGCTCCCTCGCTGTCTCGCCCGGACAGCGGGGGATTTCACCCCCATCGCGATGTTGACGACGTGCGTGTCCATCCGGCGCTCGTCCAGTGGTTGAGCCGTCGTGTGCGGGAACTCCTCGAAGTGTGCCTCCCAGTCGAACCCCTGGTCGGCGGCCGTCTCGGCGACGTCGAGCAGCCACTGTTCGTCGGTCCGCTCGTACAGCCAGTGGAGGGTGGTCACCAGATCGGCCCAGCGGTACATCCCCCACGATTCGAGTGGCTGCTCCTCGAGTGCCGACTCGAGATAGCGACAGAACGCGAGCATCGTCTCGACGGCGTCCTCGTCGCCGGTCGCCTCGGCGTGCTGGCGGAGCGCTTTCAGCACGACGAAACACGGCCACGGGTCGCGTTCGTAGCCCTGGTCCCGCGCGCTCTCGTCCGGCCCGATCCAGCCGTCCTCGTCCTGGTACGAGCGGAACCCCTCGACCCAGGTCTCCGCCTTGGCGAGCAAGTCGTCGTCCTCGAGGAGATGTGCGAGCGGGACGAGGCCGTCGACGTAGTAGGGCCCACGCTCCCAGCCGTCGTAGCGCCCCCCGAGCCACTGGTTGTCCGCCAGGTCCGGCCACCGCTCGTCGATGACGCCGGTGATACCGTCCGCCTGTACCCTGAGTTGTCGTTTCAGCCAGCCCCGCGGCGTCACTGTCCCGAGCGAAAGCGGCTCGAAACGCCGAGGTGCGAGTCTCTCGACTCCTTCTGAGTCGGCCATGACAGATATGGACAGCAACCCCTAATGAAAGTTGCCGTCCCCGGCCCCACCGCACCTCCGTGGTGGAATCCGGTCACTGCTCGATCCCGACGGCCGTCGGCGACGGAGGTGCCCGAGGGGAAACGTACAATACCGTGCCCCCGGAACGTGCGGCATCGACATGCGTCTGGACATCGAGCGGATAGATCGTATCCCGATCGAGGTCCCCTTCAGGGAGATCCAGGAACGGAACATGGTCCGCCAGTGGCCGTCCTGGAAGTACTTCGAACTGTTCGAGGTCGAACTCGAGAGCGGGCACGTCGGCGTCGGACAGACCATGCTGTATTACACGTGGAACGGCACGACTGCGGACGACGTCGAACGGGCGCTCGGGGCGAACGCCGCCGAACTCGTGTGGGACGACTCGCTCGGAGAAGGGTTGCAGATGGCCCTGTTCGACGCCGTGGGCCGGGCGCTGGAGGTCCCCATCCACTCGTTGCTCGGCACCCGCACCCACGACCGGACCGAACTCGCCTGGTGGTGTAACGACATGCCCGCCGATGACTGGGTCGCGGAGTGTGAAACGGCCATCGACCGGGGGTATCGGAGCATCAAGCTCAAAGGGCGGCCGTGGTTCGACCTCCGGGAGCAAATCCGACGGGTCAGCGAGGCGGTTCCCCGGTGGTTCGAGGTGAACATCGACTTCAACGCAACCTTACTCGATGCCGAGCGGGCGATCCCGCTCCTGCGGGACCTCGAGCAGTACCCGCAGGTCCGACTCTTCGAGGAGCCGATCCCCGACGAGGACCTCGACGGGAACAGAGCTATCCGCGAGGCTGTCGACGCGGACGTCGCGAGACATTACACGACGAACATGGACATCCCCCTCCACGACCGTGAGACGCCCGGCGCGTGGGACGCGTTACGCGCGGAGGTCTGTGACGGGTTCGTCGTCACCGGCGGCGCGAGCACCGTGACGAAGGCAGGGGCTGTCGCAGAGATGGCGGACAGACCGTTCTTCCTCCAGCAGGTCGGAACCGACATCGCGGCCGCGTACTCGCTCCACTTCGCCGCTGTTCTCGGTCACTCCCGGTGGCCGTCGGTCAACTGCCACCAGTTGTACGCCGAGTCACTCCTCGAGCACCAGATACCCGTCGAGGACGGCTACGCGCCCGTTCCTGATGGACCGGGACTCGGATACGAGATCGACTGGGAGACCGTGGCGTCGCTCGAGGTCGAACGACCGGATTCGAAACCGTCGCCGCCCCGCCTGATAGAGGTGACGTGGCCGGACGGGCCGACGATGTATTTCGCGACCGGCCAGGAGATGCCGGACCTCGCGCGCGAGGACGGGATGCCGTTCTACCGCGAGGGTGTGACGACCCGACTGGTCCCCGACGACGGCAGCGACTGGTGGCAGTCCACACACCGGCGAGCACTCGACGGTCCGGTCGTTATCGACAACCGAGACTGACTGTCACTGTCGACCGGCGATGCCGTCGTCAACCCTCGTCTCATCGACCCGCCGTCGTGACCAACGCTTTTTGTGCCCCACCCCCAACTCTCCAGAGAGCATGAGAATGGAGGCGAATCACGCGACATCGCCCGCTGTGTGCGCTCTGAAATCTGTTCGGGGGACCGAGCGCCGCCGCCCCGGGACCGACGACGGACGACGGCTGGCGCCCGTTCGGGCCGCGAGGGGCCGGAGTTAGATGAACGAGACGTTCTCCGAGCGGTTCTGGCGGATCGTGTGCCAGGCCGACAGAGCGCTCTTCGGACTCCTCTTCGTACAGCTCGTGTTCTTCGTCCTCCTGTCGTTCTCCCTTTTCACTGTCGAGGACCCCGCTACCGCCATCGTGTTGCAGATCGACTTCGCGATCGTCCTGACGACCACCGTCCTCGTGGTCGCGGTCCTGTACAACTGTCGACGGCGACGGCGGTGACGGACTCGCGACCCGGATACAGACGGGACAGCAGGTCAATCGAGCCGATGTTTTTTATAGTCGCTCGCCGGCCACTAGGGCACCCCGGGCGATACGAATGACAGAGAAAACCGCGTACCTGCGAGAGAAGTACGAGTCGATGGAACGCCGCGGAGAGACGTGGGACCTCCGGCGCCTCCAGTCGCCGTCACAGCCACACGCGACCGTCGAGGGCACCGACGTCATCATGCTGGCGTCGAACAACTACCTCGACCTGGCGAACGACCCCCGCTTGCGGGCGGCCGGGATCGACGCCATCGAGGAGTACGGTCTGGGGACGGGGTCCGACTGGTCGATTGCCGGATACATGGAGGTTCAGGACGAACTCCACCGGGAGATCGCGGACTTCAAAGACGCGGAGGCCGGCCTGTCGTATCAGACCGGATTCGCCGTGAACGCCGGACTCCTCCCCCAGTTGCTGGAAGACGGCGACGTGTTCGTCTCGGACGCACTGAATCACGGAAGCATCATCGACGGTATCCGGCTCTCTGACGCCGATTCTGTGGTGTACGACCACTCGGACATGGGCGACCTCGAGGACACCCTCCGGGGCGTTCACGACGAGTACGAGCGGATCCTGGTCGTCACCGACGGCGTGTTCTCGATGGACGGCGACGTCGCGAAACTCGACGTCATCCAGGAGTTGGCCGACGAGTACGGCGCGATGACCTACGTGGACGACGCCCACGGCGAGGGCGTGCTCGGAGACGGCCACGGGATCGCGGCCGAGTTCGGCCTCGAGGACGCGGTCGACTTCCAGATGGGGACTTTCTCCAAGGCGTTCGGCGGGTTCGGCGGAATGCTCGCCGCGGACGAACACGTGGTGGAGTACGCGTACAACACCTCACGGACGTGGTTGCTCAGCGCCGGGTACCCCCCGGCCGTCGCCGCGGCGAACAAGACCGCCCTGGAGATCGTCGACGACGAGCCCGAACGGGTCGAGACCCTGTGGGACAACCGCGAGTACTTCGAGCGGGAACTGCGCTCGATGGGGTTCGACACCGGGAACAGCGAAACGCCGATCGTGCCGGTGATGGTCGGGGACAGCAAGACCGCCAAGCGCTTCGCCGAGCAGTTGTACGAGAGGGGCGTCCTCGCACTCGCCATCGTGTATCCGATGGTCCCGCGGGGCGAGGCTCGCATCAGGAACCAGGTGAACGCTGGACTGTCGACGGAGGACCTGAACGACGCGTTGCGGGTGTACGAAGACGTCGGAACCGAACTGGACCTGATCTGACCGGGCAGGACCGCGCCCGCCGTATCGAGCGTCGGAGCCCGTTCGCGTCCGCCCGATCGAACGACGGAGGAACTTTCACGCGTATCGAGAACTGACGTTTCGAACCATGTCTGCGACCATCGTCTCGAAGTCGTACTCGGGACGCCAGTCCCAGTCCTGGCGAGCAGCCGTGTCGTCGACCTCGTCGGGCCACGTGTCCGCGATCGCCTGTCTCTCGTCGGGCGCGTACGTGGCCTCGAATTCGGGGAGGTGTGTCTGTATCTCGGCGGTGAGTTCGCGCGGTGTGAAACTCAGAGCACCGACGTTGTACTCGCAGTGGTAGCGCAACGAGGAACGGGGGGCCTCTGACAGGTGACACAGGGCGCTGATCGCGTCGGGCATGTACATCATCGGCAGCTTCGTGTCCGGCCGGACGAAATACGTGTACTCGCCGCGTTCGACCGCCTGGTACACCGCCTCGACCGCGTAATCTGTGGTCCCGCCGCCCGGCTGGGCCTCGTAACTGAGCAGACCGGGAAAGCGCACGCCCCGGACGTCCAGTCCGTAGGTCCGGTCGTAGTACCGACCCAGTAGTTCCGCCACGACCTTGGAGATCCCGTACATCGTCGTCGGGTCCAGAACGACGGATTCCGCGGGATTCGGCGGTGTCCCGGGACCGAACACGGCGATCGAACTCGGGACGACCACCTGGTCGAGGTCGTACTGGCGACCGACTTCCAGCACGTTGTACAGCCCGCCGACGTTCACCTGATACGCCGATTGCGGGTGTTCCTCGCCCCTGGCGGACAGCACTGCTGCCAGGTGAAAGACCGTGTCGACGTCGTACTCCGTGACCACTCGCTCCAGTTGGCGTCTGTCCGTGACGTCGACAGCCTCGTACGGTTCCGCCACGTCGGCGTCGGGCGAGAGGTCACTCCCGACGACGCGGCGGTCCTCCCGTGCCCGTAGCGCCGGTGTGAGCTCCGAACCGATCTGTCCCGCTGCACCCGTCACTAATGTCGTCGGCATGCGTCTTCGTAGAAGCTTTTCTGCCACCGACAAAAGAGTTTCCCGAAGTCGTCGGTCCCGACTAGCTGTCGTTCGCGGGCAGTCCTGCGGTCCCGGACGGCGCTCACGGCAGACGACTCCCCACTGAGGGATAGATATAACTCACTAGGGCTTCATGGATTCGCCAATGCTCTTCGGAGGCTGCGTGGACCGGTTATCGTCCCGTGTTCGTACAGCGGAATCAGAATGCCGGCATTCGAGAGTGATAGCGTCCTATCGGAGTGATATCGATGAATAAGCGGTGGTATGTCGTTCGGACCGGCCAGGCACTGTTCACGATTTACATGGTCATCACACTCACGTTCGTGATGATCCGCTACATGCCGGGTGGCCCGCTCGATTACTTGCGTACGCAACTGATCCAGGCACAGGGCGGGTCAGTCGACCAGCAGGAGATGCAGCGGATCAACAGCATCGTGGAGGCTCGAACGAACGTCCAGCCGGATCTCCCGGTCTGGGAGCAGTACCTGAACTACATGGCCAATTTGCTGCAGGGAGACCTCGGGGAGTCCACCTGGTTCAACGGTGACGAGGTGGCCGTCATCGTCGGAGAGGCACTGCCGTGGACGATCTTCCTCATGTCGGTCGGACTGTTGCTGACGTTCGCTATCGGGATCGTCCTCGGTGCGGCGCTCGCGTACATGGAGGGGTCCAGATGGGACCTGGGTATGACGACGGCCTCGATGTTCCTGAACTCGGTCCCGTACTACGTCGCCGCGATCCTGCTGGTGTACGTCCTCGGATATCAACTGTCCCTGTTCCCGACGAGAGGGCGGTTACCGGAAGGGGTCAGTCCGGAACTCAGTATCACCTTCCTGCGCGGACTGATATATCACGCCGCTCTTCCGGTGTTCTCGCTGGTGATCACCGGGTTCGGTGGTCGAGCGATGGGGATGCGCGGGAACAGCGTCCGGGTGATGGGCGAAGACTACGTCCGCGTCGCGGAGTTACGGGGTCTCAAGCCGTCCTGGATCTCGCTGAGCTACGTCGCCAGAAACGCGATACTCCCGATGTACACGAACATGCTGATATCGATCGGGTTCATGTTCGGTGGAGCGGTCATCCTCGAGGAAATCTTCGGGTACTACGGCGTTGGATACTACATGATCCGTGCGATCAACGCCCGTGACTACCCGCTGATGATGGGGTGTTTCCTGGTGATCACGATCGCCGTCGTCATCGCGATCTTCATCGGGGACCTGACGTACGGAAAACTCGACCCGCGCGCCGGAGGTGAGGCGGATGAGTCGTATTGAGCAGACGGAGTCCCCGTTCGATACCACCGCCGAGACAGACCTGACCCGGTGGGAGTTGTACCGCCAGAAAGTAGAGGCGTCTCTCCTCGCACCGATGCGGATTCTCTGGAGCGATTACCGGTCCCGGTTCGGGCTGATCACGGTGTTCATCTACCTGTTGGCCGGGACCGTCGGAGTGATGGTCATCGAACCCCCGGTTTCGAATCAGGCGCCCGAGAACCTGATGGGGCCGTTCCAGACGATGGCCCATCCGCTGGGGTCCGACGGGTTCGGTCAGGATATCCTGTCCCTGCTCGTCCACGCGACCCCGCCGATGCTGAAGATGATCGCCAGTGGCGCCGTGTTCGCTATCTTCGTCGGGACCGTCGTCGGAACGCTCTCCGGGTACAAGGGCGGGTTCGTCGATACCGTGTTGACGACGATAACGGATACGATGGTCGCGTTGCCGGGTCTCCCCCTGGTCATCGTCATCGCGGCCATCCTGGAGCCTGAAAACCCATATCTCGTCGGGATCATCCTCAGTGTCGGTCGGTGGTCCGGGTTAGCTCGCGCACTTCGTTCGGAAGTGTTGACGCTCCGTGACGCGCCCTACGTCGAGGCCGCACGCTTCATGGGCGTCTCGACGACGACGATACTGCGAAAAGACATCATTCCGAACCTCATGCCGTACATTACCGTGAACTTCGTCGGTGCGGCACGCGGCGTCATCTTCGGCTCGGTGGCGCTGTACTTCCTCGGAATTCTCCCTTCGAACACGGAGAACTGGGGAGTGATGATGAACCGGGCCTACAGTACCGGTGGCGCCCTGTACACGTGGGACACTGCCCACTGGCTCATCTTCCCGATGGCGGCGATCATCTGGCTGTCGCTGGGGCTCATCTTCCTCGCCCAGGGGGCCGACAAGATCTTCAACGTGCGACTCAAAGCGCGCCACATAATGCGCCAGCGGGCTGACTCCGACCAACAGCCCGAAGAGAGGTAACCGAAACAGGGCGTCCGGTGCTCGGTGGGAGTGTGTGTGGACAGTTTCTGGCCGAACGCTGAAGCTCTCAACCAAGTTGCGACCACCGACGACACCGCTCGTACCCGTGACTTCATTTCTGACGAACAGTGTCCACTCGACCGCCCTGGAGTGTCGATAGCGTGCGTATCGACGGGTCGTCCCCGGGACGGTGAGCGGACTGGTCGTCTCCGTCGTAGCACTGGTCCTGTTTCGGCCCGACCGGAAAGACCGGTTCGTCCTCGGCGAGCTACTCGCTCACGACCGGGCAGTGATATCACGCACGCTGCTCACAGTCTCGTCGTTCCGGTAACGAGCACCCGAGCCCCACCCGGGCCCGCTGTCGTATCTCAGTCGGCTTGGCCGTCCGCGAGCGGTTCGCCGTCTGCGAGCGGGTCGCTCTCCCAGTACGGGTGGTCCTCGTCAGTCTCGATGAAACAGGCGGTGCTGTGAGCGTCCGGGGTTTCGGTCTCGACTTCCGGAGTGTGATTGCGGCAGTGCTCGCGGGCCTCCGGGCATCGCGTGTGGAACCGGCAGCCGCTCGGCGGGTTCACCGGGTCCGGAATGTCGATACCCCGGATCGGTGGTTCCCCGCGCTCCTCGTCGAGGTCCAGGTCGGGCGTCGACCAGACGAGCGCCTGCGTGTACGGGTGGCGCGGGTCGTTGACGATCTCTTCGGCGGGGGCGATCTCGACGAGTTCGCCGAGATACATCACCCCGATCCTGCCGCCCGCGTTCCCCGCGAGATATCTGGCGTTAGAGAGGTCGTGCGAGATCGACAGAAACGACGTGTCGAATCGCTCCTGGAGGTCGAGCATGAGGTCCATCACTTCGACGCGTAGTGAGACGTCCAGGGCGCTCACTGCCTCGTCGGCGAGGATGAGTTCCGGATTCATCAATAGCGCTCTGATAAGTGCGACCCGCTGTTTCTCCCCGCCGCTCAACTGGTGGGGGTAGCGGTTCGCGTAGTCCTCCGGTGGGGTCATCCCGACCGTCTCGAGCATCTGCAGAATTCTGGTACGTCGGTCCTCGGGGCCGAGGTCGCTCTCCCACCGTTTGAGCGGGACCGAGAGGGTCGCGTGTACCGTCCGGTTGGGGTTCAGTGAACTCCCCGGGTCCTGGTGGATTATCTGAAGGGACCTCCGGATGGTCTCGAACGGGACGTCGACGTCCCCGGACCCGTCTTTGGCCGCCCACACGTCCTGTTCGCGATACGAGACAGTCCCACTCGTGGGCCGTTGTCCCGCTATCGCGGCCTTTCCGAGAGTCGTCTTCCCGCACCCGCTCTCACCGACCAGCGCCACCACGTCGTTCTCGTAGATGTCGAGCGATACGTCGTCGACGGCGTGGACGGTGTCCGACTCCTGCAGGAAGCTCAACAACCCGCCCCCCTCGGTTTCGAAGTGGACGCTCACGTCGTCCAGTGACAGGAGCGGGTCCCCGGTGTAGCTCTCCGACACTTCGTTCCGCGTCGTCGTCGTCGACTCCGTCTGGGACGCCAGCGGGACCGCTTCCGCCGCCTGCTCCCAGTGGAAGCACGCCGCGTCGTGGTCTGTCCCGACGTCGTGGTAATCCGGATCCATCTCCGTACACTGGTGGTCCGCGAGCGGACAGCGCGGATGGTACGAACAGCCCGACGGAACGTCGACGGGGTCGGGGCTCGACCCCTCGACGACTGTCATCTCGGACAACGGTGAGTCGAGATTCGGAACCGCGTTGAGCAACGCACGCGTGTACGGATGGGCCGGTTCCGAAATGATCGAATCGGCCGGACCGATCTCGGCGAATTCGAACGCGTACATCACGGCCAGCCGGTCGGCGAGCCCGGCCACGAGCGGCAGGTCGTGGGTGATGAATATCACCGTCAGATCGTACTCTTCCTGGATGGACTCTAGCAGGTCCAGGATCGACCGCTGCATCAGCAGGTCGAGCGCGGCCGTCGGCTCGTCCATCACGAGCACGTCCGGGTCTAGCACTAGACTGAGCGCGATCAGGGCCCGCTGTTTCATCCCGCCCGACAGTTCGTGGGGATACGAGTCGAGCACCCGTTCGGGTTCGAGATAGAGGTCGGCGAACAGGTCGCGTGCGTGCTGGAACCCCTCCTGAACGTCGAAGTCGTGGTGTTTCAGCGTCTCCTTGAAGTGTCCGCGGATCGTCTTCGTCGGGTTGAACGAGGACATCGCGCCCTGGAAGACCATCGAGATCTCCTCCCAGCGGAACCGTCTCAGTTGCTCGTCGCTCAACTGGAGGACGTCGACCGGGTCGCCGTCGCCCGGGTGATACGTGATCTCCCCGGAGAGTTGGCCGGGCTCTTCGACGGCGTCGAGGAGCGACGCGGCGAACATCGACTTGCCGCTGCCGCTCTCACCCACGACACCCAGGATTTCCTTGCGCCGGATATCGAGAGATACCTCGTCGAGGACGCGCGACTGCCCCCGATCCATATCGAACGTAACCGCGGCGTCTTCGATCTCGAGCACGACGTCCTGTTTTGTGGATCGTGCAGTGACATCTGCCTCGCTCATTATCGTCTGATAGGTATACAGACGGGCACGGTCTTATATTTTGACCTTCTCTCGACGCTGGAGTGCTGCAGTGACCCCCTCGGATCGGTGGGGCGGGGACGGAACGGGCGCGATAGACCGGTCGCACGGCAGCGACGCGAACTGGTTACTCCTCGGGGTAGGGACCGACCGGTGCGATCCGGTACATCCAGTAGTGGTTCTCCGTGATCGTCCGGTCGTTCGTGTCGCGGGCGATCTCCCATATCCGGGCGGTCAGGTCCTCGGCCACGTCCTCGTACCGCGAGTCGTCGGCCAGATTCATGGTCTCGGCCGGGTCGTGCTCCAGGTCGTACAGTTCGTCCCGCGAGTACATGTTGAGGACGTACTTGTACCGGTCCGACCAGTACACGCGGTGTGACGTGCCGTAGCTGTCGCCGTCGTACTCCGCGTACGCCTCGTTCCGATGGTCGTCGGGGCGCTCCCCGTGCAGGAACGGGACGAGCGACGTCGCACAGTACTCCTGGTACCCGTCGGCGCCCTCGGCGCGGGGGTGTCTCGGCCGGACGTTCGACTCGGGCGGGAAGTCGCCCGCGTCGGCGAGGTCCACGAGCGTGGGGGCGACGTCGTGCAGTTGCACGTGCGCGTCGCACTCCTGACCGGACTCACCCCGACCCGGCCACCACGCGACGAGCGGGGAGTGGTACACCTCCTCGAAGGCCCCGTAGCCGTGTGTAAACATGCGGTGCCCGCCCATCATGTCGCCGTGGTCGGAGGCGAACAGGACGACCGTATCCTCCAACTGTCCGGTCCGCTCCAGGGCGTCGAGGATCCGCCCCACCTGGTCGTCGACGTGCGTACAGTAGGCGTAGTAGTGCGCGATGGCCTCGGCGAACTCCTCCCACGTGAGGTCCTCCCAGACGTCCGGGATCCGTCGGTAGACGTCCGGCTTGTCCTGCATCTGGTCGTCGAAGTTCTCCGGCCGCTGGATGTCATCGACATCGTACTGCTCGTAGGTCTCCTCGGGCGCGAGAAACGGGTCGTGGGGCGCGGCGGTACTCACCGTCAGACACCAGGGTTCCGAGCGCTCCGCGGTCTCGTCGATGAACTCGATCCCCTGGGAGTACCGGTGGTGCGCGCGCGTTCCCCCGGGCTCGCTGTGCGTGCCGTACAGCAGCACGTCCCCGTACCCGTCCTGTTCGACGACGCGGGACCGGTCCAGGCTCTCGCTCGACCAGTCCGGGTCGGGGTCGAGCCCCTGGGACTCGCGATGTTCGGAAAACGACGTGTAATCGTCGTGGGACCGGTCGAAGCCGAACGCGGAGAAGTCCCCCGAGCGTTCGACGTGCCACTTGCCGATGTACCCCATGTGGTACCCCTCGTCGGCGAGCCGCTCACTCCAGGTCTCGAGGTCGTCCTGGAACGACGCTCTGAACGACTCGACCACGTGCGTGTTGTGGACGACGCCGTGGCTGTGGGGCAGGACGCCCGTCATCAGGCTCGCCCGCGAGGGCGAACAGATGGGATTGGCCGTGTGACAGCGAGTGAACCGCGTCCCGTTCTCGCTCATTCGGTCGATGTTCGGCGTCAGACACGCCGAATCCGGGTCGACGGTCCGGGCCTGTTGTGAATCCGAGACTAACAGCAAGATGTTCGGTCTGGCCATCGTCGTACGTCTCGTATTTTGACCTCTTATATCCACCGCATTCCCATACAGAATCCGACAGTTCCACCCTCTCTCTCGGCCGACTCCGGGGCGCCGGGGTCGGCGGCGACGGTTACGGCCCCTCGAGCTTCCAGATGTAGAAGTCGACCGGGAGCACGGCGTCGAGGAACGGGTCGTCTCGTTTGACCGACGGGAACACCTCCTGGAACCCGAACAGCAGCGAGGTCATCGAGAGGCGGTCGAGTGCGACGTCGGGGTCGGCGGCGGGCGTCCGCTCGACGGTGACGTTCGAGTCGGTGTAGCGGACGGTCACGGGCGGTTCCTCCGAGTCAGTGATCGACAGTGTCACTGCCCCGTCACCGGAGCGGTGGGCCGCGGTCCACCGGTCGGCCAGCTGGCCGCTGACGCCTCGCAACGCGCCCTCGAGGTCGAGGACGTTCACCATGCGGTGGGGGCCCATCGACCAGGCAGTACTGATCTCCCGCAGGTACCCCGCGAGGTGGTGCGTGGGGTGTGTCGGGACGCCGATCCGGCCGATCGCGTGGTGGCGCCAGAGGTACGTGAACAGCGCCCGGAGCCCCTCCTCCGTGCCGCCGAACTCCGGTGCGACGTAGGTGTGGCGCTGCGTCGAGTAGCGCCCGCTCGGCGCTTCCTGGTTGAAGCTGAGGTACGACTCCTCGCCCTCGCGGTCGTACAGCAGGGTCTGGACCCCGTGCTGGTCGAGCAGGTCCCGGAACCCCTCTCGAGTCCGTTTCACGCGTAGCGGTTCGGTTCCGTGGACGGCGGTCACGAGGTCGAGGTCGGCGTCCGACCCGGTGTATGACCGAACCGCGCTCGCGTCGACGTCCTCGCCGGAAAACGTCCGTTCGCTGACAGTATAGGTGATCTCCCGCCCGGCGTTTTCCCAGCCGTAGCGGTTGTATCGTTTCCGGTCGCCGCCGAGTTCGGTCAGCGGGACATCGCGTTCGCGCATCCGGTCCAGCCAGAACTCGAGGAGGGCGGACATGTGGCCGTTGCCCCGGTAGTGTTTGTCGGTCGCGACGTTGCCGAGGCCCCACCACTCGACCTCGTCGCCGCCGACGACGAACGTCTGCGGGACGCATCCGACCGTACTTACCACCCGCCCGTCCCGTTCTATCACGGCGTAGTACTCGGGGTGCGATTCGTCGAACCAGTTCGGGATGTGGGCCGCCATCCCGCCCGACCCGTAACTGAATACCCTGTCGAGCAGGTCCACGATCTCGGGAAAGTCCTCCGCCGTCGCCAGGCGCGGCTCGGTGTTGTCCGCCATCTCCCGACTGTTCGAAAGAGGGTCACTTAACAGTAGCGGGCGGTCGAACCCACTGTCTCCGGCAAGAACACTACTTTATACCTGGGAGAGGGAAACGAGGTAGTATGTCCGTCACAGAGCTGGACCAGTTCCCGCACTCGTGGGCGATGCGAACGTATCCCGAGATCGCCGAAGTCGCGGAGTCCGACGGGTCGATCCTCGTCCTCCCGGTCGGGAGTCTGGAACAACACGGCCATCACCTCCCGGTCGCGACCGATACGATACTCGTCACCGAGGTCGTAAACGTCGGCGTCGACCGGGTCACCGACGACGTCCCCGTGCTGACGCTCCCCCCGATCTGGGCGGGATTCTCGCCCCATCACGTGGACTTCGGCGGAACGGTGACCGTCTCGTTCGACCGTCTGCACCGGTACGTGGAAGACGTCGTCTCGTCCGCGACGGCGTACGGATTCGACGCAGTCCTGATCGTCAACGGACACGGCGGGAACAACGCGCTGGTCTCCGCTGCCGTCAACACCATCGGCGTCTCCCACCCCGACCTCGAGGTGCTCGGCGTGACGTACTTCGCGCTCGCGGCGACGTTCATCGACGAGATCCGTGAGTCCTCGACGGGAGGGATGGCCCACGGCGGCGAGTTCGAGACGTCCCTGATGTTGCACTTCCGTCCGGACCTCGTCAGGACAGACGCGCTCTCGTCGACAGTCCGCGAGGAGCCCTACGACCACGCCGGGCGCGAGATGTTCGACGGCGGGCCACTCTCGGTCTACCGCCCGTTCTCGCACTACACCGACGTGGGCGTGCTCGGCGAACCGGAGCTGGCGTCGGCCGAGAAGGGCGCGGCGATCAGCGACCTGCTCGGCGACGAACTCGAACACGTCCTCCGCCAGGTCCACGGTGAGGTGCGCTCGTGACGGGGGGCCGTGATGCAGGGGAACTCTCATGACGGGAGGAACGTGATGCAGGGGAACTCCGACGTTCGCCCGTCTGCGGACGAGCGCGCCGGCTACGACTACCGGAGCGACGACGTCGAACGCCCGGACCTCGCGGCGGCGCTCCGCGGTCGCGTCGACGGCGACGTCCGCTTCGACTCGTACTCGAAACTGCTGTACTCGGCCGACGCGAGCCTGTACGAGGTCACGCCTATCGGCGTGGTCTGCCCCCGTTCGACGAGCGACGTGGCCGCGGTCGTGTCTTACTGCGCCACACACGAGATCCCCGTCCTGCCGCGCGGCGCCGGAACGAGCCTCTCGGGACAGGCTGTCAACGAGGCGGTCGTCCTCGACTTCTCGCGCTACATGACCGACGTCGTCTCGGTCGACCCCGACGCGCGGGCGGCGACCGTCCAGCCCGGCGTCGTCCTCGGGTCGCTGAACGAGACGCTCGCGCCCCACGGGCTGAAGTTCGCGCCCGACCCGGCGTGGGGCGACAAGAGCGTGATCGGCGGGGCTGTCGGGAACAACTCGACGGGCGCCCACTCCCTGCAGTACGGCAAGACCGACGCCTACGTCGAGGAGTGCGAGGTCGTCCTCGCGGACGGGACGGTTACGCGCCTCGGTGAAGTGGCGCTCGAAGACCTCCCAGCACTTGCGGAGGGAGACGGCCTCGAGTCGCGTATCTACGGCGAAGTCGCACGGATCCTCGACGAGGAGGCCGACCTGGTCGCCGAGGCGTATCCGGACCTGAAGCGCAACGTCTCGGGGTACAACCTCGACTGGCTCGTCGAGGACGCCCGTGGGACCGAGCGCGGCGTCGGCGAACCCGACGGGACGGGCGAGACGGTCAACCTCGCGAAACTGCTCTGTGGCAGCGAGGGGACACTCGCCGTCGTGACAGAAGTGACGGTGCGCCTCGAACCGGTGCCCGAGACCAAGAGCGTGGCGCTGCTGGCCTACGAAACGCTGCTCGACGCCGTCGACGACGTCTCGGCGGTGCTCGAGCACGACCCCGCGGCGGTCGAGGTGCTCGACGACGTCTTCATCGACCTCGCGCGTGACACCGCGGAGTTCGCGCCGGTCACGGCGACGCTTCCCGGGGGGACGGGCGCCGTCCTGCTCGTCGAGTTCTACGCCGCGGACGAGACGGACGGAACGCGAAAGGTAGCGAACCTGCTCGCGGACCGCTGTCCCGGCGCGACGCCGGCTGGCGAACCGGATCCGTTCGACGAACGACCGGCGGCCGACGCCGACGCGCTCGCGTTCGACGCGCTCGAGGCCTACGACGCGGAGGACCGCGAGCGGGTCTGGAAACTGCGCAAGTCCGCCATGCCGATACTGCTCTCGCGGACGACCGACGAGAAACACGCCACTTTCATCGAGGACGCAGCAGTCCCGCCCGAGCACCTCCGGTCGTACGTCGCCGAGTTCCAGGCGATTCTCGACGATCACGACACGTACGCGAGTTTCTACGCCCACGCCGGGCCGGGCGTCCTCCACGTCCGTCCGCTGGTGGACACGAAGACCGACGCCGGGCGCGAGACGATGGAATCCATCTCCGACGCCGTGACCGACCTCGTCGTGGAGTACGGGGGGTCGGTGTCCGGCGAACACGGCGACGGGCGGGCCAAGACCCAGTGGAACCGCAAGCTGTACGGCGACGAGCTCTGGGAGACCTTCCGGGACCTCAAGTCGGCGTTCGACCCCGACTGGCTGTTGAACCCCGGGCAGGTCGTCACTCGCGACGACGCGCCGGCCGACATGACTGCCGACCACCGGGTTGGCCCGGACCGCACAGCCGACGCCGGGTTCGACCCGACGCTCGAGTGGGACAACGACAACGGACTCGAGGGGATGGTCGAACTCTGTCACGGCTGTGGCGGCTGTCGCGGCGACCAGTCGACGACCGGCGGCGTGATGTGTCCCACGTACCGCGCGAGCCAGGAGGAAATCGCCACGACTCGTGGCCGGGCGAACGCGCTCCGCCGGGCGATGGTCGGTGAGCTCGACGCCGACGGGACGACGTCCGACGAGTTCGTCGAGGAGGTGCTGGACCTCTGTATCGGCTGCAAGGGCTGTGCCCACGACTGCCCCAGTGGCGTCGACATGGCCAAGCTGAAAGCCGAACTGACTCACGAGTACCACCAGCACAACGGCGCGAGCCTCCGCGACCGCCTCTTCGCTAACGTACACACGCTGTCCCGCGTCGGCAGCGCGCTCGCGCCCGTCTCGAACCTCGCGACGGCGGTGCCGGGGTCGCGCCTCCTCCTCGAGAAGACGCTCGGCATCGCGCGCGAGCGGTCACTCCCGACGTTTCACCGCGAAACCTTCCGCGACTGGTTTGCGGCGCGGGACGCCGGCCTCGCCCGAAGTGACGCCGACCGGTCGGTCGTTCTCTACCCGGATACGTTCACGAACTACAGTCGCCCCGGGGCTGGACGGGCAGCGGTGCGCGTCCTCGAAGCCGCGGGCGTCCACGTCACCGTCCCGGACGAGCTCGGCGATACCGGCCGCCCGGCGTTCTCGAAGGGTTTCCTCGAGCGAGCGCGGGAGACCGCCCGCGAGAACGTCGACGCGCTCGCGCCGCTCGTGGACAACGGCTACGACGTCGTCGTGGTCGAACCCTCCGACGCGGTCATGATCCAGTCCGACTACCTGGACCTGCTCTCCGGACCGGACGCGGACAGTGTGGCGGCGAACACGTACGGGGTCTGTGAGTACATCGACGCGTTCGGTCTCGAAGAGACAGTCGGATTCGACGCGCCTGCCGAGTCTCTCGTCTATCACGGCCACTGTCACCAGAAAGCCACACAGAAAGACCATCACGCGGTCGGCGTTCTCCGGCGAGCGGGATACGAGGTCGACCCGCTCGACTCAGGGTGTTGTGGCATGGCGGGGAGTTTCGGCTACGAGGCCGAGCACGCCTCGATGAGCGACGCCATCGCCGCGATACTCACGGACCAGGTCGCGGACAGCGACGGCGACCGGGTCGTCGCCCCCGGCGCGTCCTGCCGGACCCAGTTCGTCAGTCAGGACGTGACCGGGGACGCGACGACGACGCCGATCGAACTGATCGCGGCCGCAATCGACGAGCAGTGACACGGTAGTACGGTTGCTCCTGGCCAGCGAAGGTCAGAAGCCGACCGAGAGATCGTGATAGCGATGATCGTAAGGGAGTCCGACCTCAGAGATTCCCGATCGAACTAGCGGACTTACAGCCCGCGCCGGTGTTGAGAACCACGACCTCGTCGTCCTCGTCGAACACGCCGTCGTCGGAGAGTTCCATCGCGCTCGCCAGCGCCACGCCGGCCTCGACACACATCTCGACGCCTGACAGTTGCGCGGCCGTACGGGACGCCTCGATAGCCGTCTCGTCGCTGACCTGCACGCCGGTCCCGCCGGACTCGGTGACGATGTCTATCAGCCACGGCGACGCGCCCGGGTCGGGGACTTCCACGCCGCGGGCGATCGAATCCGGGTTCTCCCAGACGGTGTGTGCGTCTGCCTCGTCTTCGAGCGCGCGGACGATCGGCGCGTTCCCCGAACTCTGTGCGACGTGGAGCGCCGGGGGTTCGGCCTCGTCGAGCCAGCCGAGTTCGAGCAGTTCCTGGTAGGCCTTCCAGATGCCGACGAGGCCGACGCCGCCGCCCGTCGGGTAGACGATGTGGTCGGGAGTCGTCCAGGCGAGCTGTTCGAACAGCTCGAACCCCATCGTCTTCTTGCCCTCGTGCCTGAACGGCGTGTGGAACGTGGCGACGGAGTACAGCCCCTTCTCGTGGAGCTCGTCGGTGAACGCCGCACCCGCGTCGGATATCTTCCCATCCGTGAAGTGCACGTTCGCGCCGTGTGCCTCCGTCATCCGCTTCTGGATGTCGCCGGCCTGGTGGGGCACGAAGACGTGGCAGTCGAGCCCGGCGTGAGCGGCATACGCGCTCGCGGCCTGGCCCGCGTTGCCGGCGGTCGCCAGGGCCACTTCGTCGACCCCTTGCTGGACTGCGCCCGATATCGACGCCGACGCCCCCCGGTCCTTGAACGTGTTCGTCGGATTCTGGCCCTCGTCTTTGACCAGAAGCGTCCCGACGCCCATCTCCGTGGCGAGTCGGTCGGACGATATCAGTGGGGTCTCCCCCTCGCCGAGCGAGACGACGTGGTCGGTGTCATCGATCGGGAGGAGTTCCCGGTACTTCCACATCGAACCCCCTCGTCGCTCCCACTCCCCCCTCGTGACGTCGACCGCGTCGTAGTCGTACTGCGGGTCGAGTAACTGGCCCTCGACCGGGAAGTCGGTGAAGTCCGTCTCGTACGTCTCGCCGGTGAATACGCACTCGAAGTGAGAGAGTGCACTGCCCGTTCGGGTCATCACCGGCATATTCCAGCGGGAGGGTTTAAGCGTTGTGTCGTCCGTCCGGTGCGTCGACGCGGACGGGGCCTACCGGTCGAAGCGCCACCGGGTCAGGTGTCGTCCGGACCAAACGTTGCCGCCCGGGTCAGGCGTTGTCCGGACCAAACGTTGCCGCCCGGGTCAGGCGTCGTCGCCGAAGCCCCGGTGGAATCCGACGAGTTTCGTCTTCGAGAAGTGTTTGCAGGCGTACTTGATGCCCTCCTTGCCGACGCCGGAGTCCTTGAAGCCGCCGTAGGGCATGTGGTCCGTCCGGAACCCGGAGACAGTGTTGACGTTGACGCCGCCGGCGTCGATCTCGTCGGCAGCACGTTTCGCCCGGTCGATGTCCTGGGTGAACAGTCCGGCCTCGAGCCCGTACTCGGTGTTGTTCGCCTCCGCGATGGCCTCGTCGAAGTCGTCTACGGTGATGACGGGGACGAGCGGACCGAACGTTTCCTCGCGTGCGGCCGGCATGTCCGGAGTCACGCCAGAGAGCACGGTCGGTTCGAACACCCGCTCACCGATATCACCGCCGTAGTCGCCTCCGGTCTCGACCGTCGCCCCGGCGTCGACCGTCGCCTCGTAGATGTCCACGACACTCTCGAACTGTTCGTCGTCGACCATCGCGGCCACGTCCGTGGTCTCGTCGAACGGGTCACCCACGGTGAGCGACGCCGCGGCGTCGACGAGGGCATCGACGACCTCGTCCCCGATCGACTCCGGGACGATCACACGCTCGACGGAGTTGCACACCTGCCCCGCGTTGGAGCAGGCCCCGCCGACAACCTGCGTCGCGGCCGCTTCGACGTCCGTGTCGTGCCACACGATCGTCGGGTCGTTGCCGCCGAGTTCGAGCGTGACCTCTCGCATCCCCGCGTTCTCGGCGATGTACTTGCCGACAGCAGTCGATCCGGTGAACGAGATCGCCTCGACAGCCTCGGACTCGAGGAACACGTCGCCGACCCGACTCCCGCTGCCGGTGACGACGTTGACCAGTCCGTCGGGGGCGCCGACTTCCCGGCGGGCGTCCTCCAGATACTCGAACAGACGGATCGCGGAGAGAGGCGTGTTCGACGCGGGCTTGCCGACGACGGCGTTCCCCGCGGCGAGTGCAGGACCGACCTTGTGGACCATCAGATTCAGTGGGAAGTTGAACGGTGTCACCGCCGCGACGACGCCCAGCGGCTCTCGCTGGGTGAACGCGTGGGTCCGGTCGAACCCCTTCTGGGGGTCCATCGGGACGGCCTCGCCGAAGAGGCGTTTGGCCTCCTCGCCCGAGAGCCTGAGTGTCTGGACCGCACGGTCCACTTCACCGCGAGCCTCCGTGATGGGCTTGCCCTGTTCAGAGGTTATCAATCGCGCGACCTCCTCGGCGTCCGCCTCTAGCGCGTCCGCGGCGAGTGTGAGCAGTTCGTAGCGCTCGTACGCCGACAGCGTCGAGCGAGTCCACCCCTCGTGGGCGGCGGACACGGCCGCTTCGACGTCCGCCCTCGACGCCAGGGGGATCGACCCGACGGTCCGTCCGTCGTAGGGGTGGATCACGTCCGCACGTTCGTCACCGGACCGCCAGGATCCGCCGACGAGCATCTCGGCTTCGTATCGGTCTACCGCTTGCTGACTCATAGTCACAGGTGAGGTCGTCCGACGAACTGATAAAACTTCCCGTGAACGACACGGAGTCACAGAGCACGACACAGAGTCGTAGAGCACGGCCCAAAGTCACAGAGCACGACTCGATGCGTTCCACTCGCGTCCGGTCCAACGGGCTACTGTCCCCGATTCTACCCGGTCGCTGGGTAGAAACTTCTTTTACCCGCCCTGTCGTCCGCCCGAACGCATGTCTGACGACAAGACAGCCGTCTCCACACCTGGAGCGCCACAGAACGACGCACCGTACTCGCAGGCGATTGTCAGCGACGATCTCGTGTTCGTCTCCGGACAGGGACCGACTGACCCCGAGACGATGGAGGTCGTCGACGGCGGCATCGGCGCCCAGACCGAACGCACGATCCGGAACGTCCGGAACGTTCTGGACGCCGCCGATGCGGACCTTGCTGACGTCGTGAAGACGACGGTATACCTGAACGACATGGACGACTACAGCGCGGTCAACGAGGTGTACGGCGAGTTCTTCGACGAGGTCCCGCCGGCCCGGGTCTGCATCGAGGCCGCACGTCTGCCCAACGACATCGGCGTCGAGATCGAGGCGACCGCGCGACGCTGACCGCGTCCGACAGCCGGCCACCCCAGTAGGTTCAAGAGGGTGCCGTCGGATCCATCGGGTATGCAGATCACCGACGTAACGGCGATTCCGATCAACGTCCCGTTAGAACCGATCGCGGCCGGTGGTATCGCGCCGTATCGGACCAACCACAGTGAACTCCACGACGTAGACAGGATCCTCGTGCGCGTCGAGACAGACGAGGGGGTGACGGGATGGGGCGAAGTGCGGGCGTTCCTCTCGCCCGAGGCGACAGTGTCCGTCATCGAGGACGGCGTGGGACCGCTCGTCATCGGACAGTCGCCGTACGAAGTCGAGAAGCTCCGACGCCAGGTGTTCGTCGAGTACACCAACCCCAACATGTTCTTCGCGCCGGTCGAGACTGCCTGCTGGGACGTCGTCGGGAAGGCACTGGATAAACCCGTCTACGAACTGCTGGGCGGGTGGACGGCCCCGCAGCAGACGTCGATGAAAAACCGCGAACACGCGGGGGCCGACACGTCCCGGGACTCCTCCGAGGAGTTCGCCTACTGTCTCGGGATCTTCCCGCCGGAGGAGTCCCGGACGTACGCCCGGGAGGCACTCGACCGGGGATACAGCGTGCTGAAGACGAAGGCGGGTCGCGACTGGGAGACAGACGTCGAACGGATCCGGGCGATGGACGACGAAGTGGACGGCGATCTCGAGTTCCGCCTCGACCCGAACCAGGGGTGGACGACCGAAGACGCCCTCCGGGTCTGTGCGAGACTGAGCGACAGCGGGGTCTACCTGCAGTACGTCGAACAGCCGATCCGGATCGACGCACACGGGTCGCTAGAGAAACTGCGTGCCCGGACCACACAACCCATCGCGGCGAACGAGGACACGTATCCGCCCCGCAATCTGCGGCAGGTGATCCAGGCCGGCGCGATCGACGTGGCGGTCGTCGACCTCACACCTGCGGGTGGCATTTCCGGTATCAGGCAGCTCGCAGCCATCGCAGAGGACGCCGGAGTCTCCCTTGCCCACCATTGTGCGTTCGATCTGGGGATCCGAACGGCCGCGATACTCCACACCGTCCACGGTGTCCCCGGCTTCAATCTTCCGAGCGACACCACATACTACGGCTGGGAAGGCGACGTCATCGAGGACCCGTTCGAGATCCGGAACGGCAGTATCGACGTCCCGTCGGGCCCGGGACTGGGCGTCTCGGTCGATCTGGACGCCGTCGAGGTGTATCGGACCACCTGAATTCCCGATGCTCGATTCTCAGGTGAGTTCCGGTTTCCTCGCGGGACGAATCGAACGTGAACGGTTCGAGACGAGCCCTTAGTGCGCTGCCGACCGTTGCTCGTCCCGATCCGCGTTCGCCCTTTGTGAACAATAGTCCCACTCAGTGATATCGTCCCGTTCCGGCGTTGGGCACATTGCGACGGTGGACGGGGCAGTGTCTCGTCTGTCTATCCAACCGCCACGAACAGCGTCCCCGACTGCGGTGCGATCAGTGAGGCAGTTGCCCGAGAGACTGTGGCCGTGAATCTAACCTCCAGTACCACAGCCGGGTAGTGGGTGTAAATCCGTATCCCGGCACGCCCGTTCACTACTGGTGACCGATGGGGGAGCCCTCGATCGAGCACTATTGGTACTACCTGCGATCCACACGGAACTATCGACATCTGGGAACGGACCCGTGATCGCTGGATGATTACATTCCTAATATTGTAATTGATGTTGGGTAGTCCATCGTACTGGTATGGCGGTTCAAGAACTGAGCGACGGCGCTCTTCATGGCACAGCTAGTCAACGGTCACTCGTCTGTCGGAACGGAAGGGCGGTGGACACACAAATACCCAACCACGGATTCCGACGACGATCGAGGCCATCAGACGAATATCGTTCACCTTTCGTGAACATATTTCGTCGATGGATCGAGCGCCTCAGGCAGTCTCGGGTCGTCAATGCCTCGATACCAGGAACCGAACACCGGTGTCTCGTCACAGTTGTTCAGCGTTGATCTGAATGACGTTCGACGAGTCCGAGACGATGTCCGGGAGTTCTTCGTCGAAGTACTCCCCTTTGAGGCGACTCGTCGGGCCGGAGATGCTGATCGCACCGAGCAGACCCTTCCGCTGGCTCACGACTGGCACGGCGACGCATCGCACGCCGTGGAGGATCTCCTCGTCGTCGACCGAGACGCCCGCCGAACGGATCGACTCTAACTCCTCGTACAGTTCCTCACGGTCAGTGATCGTGTTCTCGGTCTTGGGGGGCAATCCGCGCTTGTCGATGATATCGTCTACTCGTTCGCGGGGCAGGTTCGCGAGTATCGCTTTCCCGACCCCGGTACAGTGGAGGTGTTTTCGGGCGCCCACGTAGGCCGCCGTCCTGACCCCGGATTCCCCGCGTTCCTTCGCGATGTAGATCCCCCATCCGTGTTCTTCGACCATAAACTGCGCAACTTCGCCCGTCCGCTCCGAGAGTTTGGAGACTTCCGTCTCCACAACGTCGTAGACATCGATGTTCCGCTTTGCCACCTCTCCGAAGTCGAGAAACCGGAGACTGAGCTGGTACTTGTCGCCGTTTTTCACGACGAACTCTTCTTCCTGGAGCGTCGCCAGGTGGCTGTGTACGCCGGCCTTCGAGATGTCCAGTCGTTCGGCGAGCTCGGTCACTCCGGCCTCGTTCAGCTGGTACAGTTCCTCGAGGATAGTACACGAGGTCTTGACTGCGTCCACGGAGCGCCAGGGCGTCCCACCATCGGTTCCGTCGTGCATGGGGATCGATATGCCGCGTGACTTATAATAGTTGTTCTCCTCTAGTGAACACTAACGATGGATTCGCCAGGGGACTAGCCGAACAGGGCGGAGAGTACGACGAGCGAGATGACGCTCACGGCACAAAAGGTACACAGCACGACTAGGACGGGTGCGACGCCGGCACGTCGGAGTTTTGCGATCCTGATTTCGGTTCCCAGTCCGACGAACGCGAGCAGGAAGAGCCAGTTGTACGCGTTCTCGAGCGACTGGACGTGTCCGGCGGTCAGTACCCCGCTACTGGCGAGAACGACGAGCCCCGCGAAACCGACGACGTACTTCGGGAACCTGTCCCAGAGCTGTCGGAACCCGAGTGAACTACTGCCGTCACGGTCCGCACCGAGTCGACGGCGTGCGTAGTACGTCGCGTACCCAACTGCGACCAGGCCGATAAGCGTGTTCCGGGCGAGTTTCGTGAGCGTGGCCCACTGTCCGGCGGTCTCGGAGTGGGCGAATCCGACCGCGACGACCGGGCCGGTACTGAACATGCTGACGCCGGCCCACATGCCGAACACGTCGGACGGGATCGCGAGCAGGTTCCCGACCACCGGATAGACCAACAACGTGACCGCGTCGAACAAGAGGATAGTAGTCGCGGCGTACACCACGTGTTCGTCGCGGGCCCGAATACTCCCGGCGACCGCGACGATAGCGGAAACGCCACAGATGCTAGACCCGGCTGCGAGCAGTGACGCCAGCTTGTCGTCGATCCCGAACAGACGCCGAGAGCACAGTTCGACTCCGACGAGCGTGACGCCGCTGACACAGACTACGGACGACACAACGAGGGCGCCGCTCTCGACGAGACGGTCGACTGACAGAGATGCCCCCATGAGGACGATCGCGGCGCCGAGGAACACCTTGTGCGTCTCGACGCCGCGCTCGGCCCACGTCGGGAGTTCGAACACGTTGGCGACACCGAAGCCGACGACGACCGCGATCAGGAGGACGTCGACGACGGGCAACAACGGGTCGAGGAGCCACGCCCCGACCGCACACACGGCCAGCAACGCCACCCCGGGAGCGACCGCTGCCCCCCGATCTGCCGGCTGTTCGGTGGGTTCGTCCGGCGACTGCTCGCTCATCCTACCAGGGGACCTGGACGCCGAAACCGACGACGAGTCCCACGAGGACGCACGCCACGGTGACACTCTTGTAGTCGGTCTCGAGCGCGACCCACCGCCGTGCGAACGGACTAGCGACTCCTCGGATAGTATCGGCTACCCTGGCGAACTCTCGCATCGTATGCTGGGTACATCTCCGAAGCCGATATTAAACCTTTGGTGACTCCCGGCGATAGGAGAGACCCAGCCGATGCGAACGTACGGTCCGCCCGGAGACGGTGGAGTTCGGACGACCCGACGCTGGATCAGGGGTAGTCGTCGAAGGTCGCCGCGGGATTGTCGACGACGACGGTCGGGTCGTACAGCGGTGTGTCTGCGTCGACGACGCTCCCGTCTCGAAGCAGGTAACAGCTTCCGGACGGCGAGGCAGTCTCCGCCTCCAGGGCGTACTCCTGCTGGAGGAGACTGTCGCGTTCGCGTTCGGTCTCGGCGGCCTGGAAGTCGATGGACTCGTCGACGAACTCGCGGAGGCTGTCCAGCGCGTCTCTGTCCGCTCCGGACGCGTCCGTTGCGAGGTTGTGCTGTTCCAGGGGGTCGGTCGACAGGTCGAAAAGCAGTTCCGGCGCGTCACGGAACTGGACGTACTTGTACTCGCCGTCACGAGCCATCCGGAACTCCGTGCCCGCCCCCCATCGGGGAACCAGATTGTCACAGACTACGGGACCGCGGTCGGGTTCAGCGCCCGTCTCGACGGCCGTAGACAGGTCCGCCCCGTCAAGTCCGTCGGGAGGCTCCACATCGGTGACCCCACACAGCGTCGGAAACAGGTCGGCGAGGCTCACCGGTGTCTCGATCGTCGCCGATTCGCGCTCCCCGGTGCGATGTTCGGGCGTCTGGACGAAAAACGGGACGCGGGCGGCGGCCTCGTGCCACGTATGTTTCCACCAGAGGCCGTGCTCGCCCGCCAGCTCGCCGTGGTCGGACGCGTAGACGATGATCGTGTTATCGAGGTGGCCATCGCGGTCCAGTGCAGCCAGGAACTCCCCGACGATGTCGTCCAGGAACTCCACACACGCGAAGTACCCCGCTCTGGCGCGCTGGGCCTCTCGTTCGCCCACCTCCGCAGTTCTGAAGCCGTCCCGTGCCCCGACCGTCATCGGGTGGTCGACCGTGTCGCCCTCGTACCCGACCTTCGGTTCCGTCAGCAGGTCGGTGGGTTCGTCCCGGTCCACGTCCCAGTACCGGTCGAAGTACCGTCGCGGCGCAGTCAGCGGGAAATGCGGGCGGGAGAACGAGACAGTCAGAAACCACGGGTCGTCGCTGGCGGCCTCCTGTTCCCTGACCCAGGCCAGAGACTCGCGCGTCGAGACGTACTCCTGGAGCTGGCTCTCCGGGATTTCCGAGACTCCTGCGTCGCGAGTACGGTCACGGATCTTCCGACCCCCGCGGCGGTCGAGCGGTTCCCACTGGTGGTTCGTCCCGCCCGTCAGGTCGCCGTACGGGCGGTCGTCGAAGCCGACGAACTGCCGGTTCCCACCGAGGTGCATCTTCCCGACGAGGCACGTGTCGTACCCCGCTTCGCCGAACGTTTCGGGGATCGTCGAACAGTCCGGGGGCAAGACGTTGTCGTTGTCCCAGCCGTTGCATCGGCGGACTTCCCGCCCGGTGAGCAGACAAAGCCGCGAGGGAGTACACAGGGGCATCTGGCAGTACGTCTGGTCGAAGTTCGTCCCAGTTTCCGCGATCCGGTCGAACGTAGGAGTCTCGACTGGTTCGCCGCGGTCGTCGTCGCAGCTGCTGAAACACCGATAGCTGTGCTCGTCACTCAAGAGGAACAGGACGTTGGGTTGACTCTCAGTCATTCAAGCGGAAATCCCCTCCTCCGCGTAAAACTCTTGCGCCAGTGGGAGAGCCAGTTGTGCCCACGAGAGGGGCGCTGTACCCGATCTGTATCTCGAACCGGCTATATCCTGGACAAAGACTATAGCATGTGCTGTTGTAACACATCTCAATGATCGACACTGAGCAGGTGGGAGTGCCACCAGAAAAGTCACTCCGGCGTCATGTATTGTCACCAATTTCGATATCCGAGTCCGTCCTCGACGGGGTGTACGAGGAAGTCGATGCTGAACGGCACGCCTTCGAGCAGTTCAAAGGACGGGTTGCTGCTGTCGAGACGGTCTCCACCGCGTCGGCCGCGCCAGCGACGCGTGCCCCCCTTAGTGAGAAGCGGTCGCGTGCCGCCGACCGCCTCCGGAGCGCCTATCGTGAGACGGTCATGAACGTTGACCACTACGACGAGGTCTACGGGGAATCGCTCGTCGAGAATATTGCGGCCGAACTATCCAGGGACATCGCCGCGAGACTGCGACGGGACGCCCACATGCAGTTCACCCCTTTTTTCAAGCGGACACTGTTGACTGCGGTCGCCAGCGCCATCGACCAGCGCAAGACGTTCTGTGAAATTCTCGATGGTGAACACGACTCACTCACCCGAAGCCGGAATAGACTACTCGCGATACTGGATGAACTGGATGGCGTACGCGTTCCAGCGGGTGTCGAAGTCGACTTCACGGACGCACTCGACGAAGTTGCCCACGACCGACAGGCGACGTTCGCGGGCCGCACCGCATCGCCACGGACCGATGGACACGACCTGTGTGGCTATCTGTACACACACTGTGACTGGACGTATCCGGTGTTGACCGCTGTGACTCGGCTCCGCGGCGCGGTCAACGGCGTGGTGACATAGCGAGCGATAGTCTGTTTGTGGTGTGGACCTCACACGTAATCGGTCACACTCAACCGCGCAAACCATGGAAATCGCAATCAGCACTCCCACATATTCGACATTGCGTATCAGACGGGAGTTTCGGGAAACGCCAGGCGTTGCGAACCAGAGTGCGAGCTCGCGAGCAGGGCGATACTCACTGATATCGAGATCGGCTGTGGGTTGATCAGCGTATCTATCCCTAAGATGATTTCAAATTTATTGGTCACTAGAGCTACCGGCGTCTTGTGAATCGAGAAAACAATACACTTCACTTGTGAGTATATAACTTAAAATAGATCTTTCTCCCAATCGAATCGTTCCGTTTCCACCGTCTCGAAAACAGATTTACCTATCATCTTCTGGGGCTTGTTTAGACGCTAGTAAGAGCGGCTAAATGTCTAACGTACTAGGGTGTGAAGCGGGAAAGTTCGGTTGTGTCATCGAAGCTGCCCCGCTTCACTGGTCGGGTTGTGTCGCTTGCTCAAAAAGCCGTCGTCGGCGAGCCAGATCCAGCGTTCGAAGAAGGTGAAGGTGGCTACGCAGACTGGGTGATCGTGGCGATCCACGGACTCTACGAGTACCTGGATCACACGTATCGGCGGTTACTGGACGTCCTCCACGAGATGCACGGAATCGTCGCTCAACTCGACCTAGAGGTGGCTGATCTGCCTGATTTTTCGACCGTGTGTGCGCGCAAGCAAGACCTCGAAATGCGAATCTGGCGCGTCTTGCTCCGGCTGTCTGGAGAGTCCCACGATACCGGCGATGTTCAGGCCATCGACGCAACCGGCATGGATCGGAGCGCTGCCAGCCAACACTACGCAAAACGGACGAACTACACGTTCGAGGCGGTGAAAACCACCGTGCTGATCGACTGCGAGACTAGTGCGATCCTCGACATATATTGCTCGATGAAACAACCGCACGATTCCAAGATCGCCTGGCAACTGGTCAAACGCAATTTCAACAAACTGGGTATTCTCACCGCCGACAAAGGCTACGACTGGTGGCTGCTTCGACAAAGGTTGCGTGCAGAAGGCGTCAAACCAGTGATCAGGCACCGCGAATTCGGCTGGCACGGCATCGCTAACAATTTCTTGCAAGATGATACGATCTATCATCAACGCTCGAACGTCGAATCCATATTTTTCGCGCTTCGTCGCAAGTACGGCGAGATCGTTCGCGCTCGAACGTGGTTCGGTCAGTTCCGCGAACTCGTTCTGAAATGTGCCGTCAGAAACATCGAACTCAGCGTCAGCCACTCATGACCGTGAAATCACGCGTCTAAACAAGGTCCAACACTGCGCTTCTCGGGAAGATGCACCTCGGTGGGGACCGCCAGTTCGTCGGTTTCGACCACCGCCCCTACGGTGACCTCACCGGATTCATGGGCCACCAGGGAGAACCGCCGAACCCGCACAAGGGCAACCCAACGGACTGGAAAGCCCTTCTCACTGAAGTCGGTGGGACGAAAATCCCGGAGAGCCTCCTTCAGGAGCAAAACACAGCTCAGGAAGCCCTCTCGTTCCTGCGAGAGCACCAGCACCGGAATCCCGACCAGCCGTGGTTCCTCTGTGCCTCGTTGAGCCGCCCACACTGGCCACGAACGGTTCCCCGGCGACACTTCGAGCGTTACTGGCCCGACGACGTTCCCGACCCGAAAGTCATCGAGGACTCGGCCACGTACGACCACCCGGCGACGCTCGCGTTAGCTGATTTCACCAAATCGAGGGAGATCACTGAGGAGGAGCGCCAGCGCGCACGGGCCGCGTATTTCGCGTGTGTGGATTACGTTGACGAGATTCTCGGTGTCCTGCTGTCCCGTCTCGAACGCGATGGGCTGCTCGACGATACGATCGTCGTCTACACGAGCGACCACGGCGAACTGGCCGGCGAGCACGGTCTCTGGGAGAAGATGACGTGGCACGAGGCGTCCTCGAAAGTGCCGCTACTGATTCAACTCCCGGAACATCGGTCCGGTGACCGGGAGGCGACGTACGTCGACACGCCGGTGAGTCTGATCGACCTCTATCCGACGCTCTGTGGTCTCGCCGGCGTCGACACCCCCGACGACTTGGACGGCCGCAACCTCGCTCCAACCCTCCGAACGGGAACCGAACCGGAGTCACAGCCGGTCTTCGTGGACGGTTTCTTCCTCGAAAGCATGCCCGGCGACACTGAAGGGTACCAGTACCGAAGCGTTCGCCAGGGGAAGTACAAGTACGTCAGATTCGAGGACGCACCCGAACTGCTGTTCGATCTCGATGCCGACCCACTCGAAACCAACAATCTCGCTGCGGACGACGCCACACGAGACGCCGAGGACGACGAAGCCCTGGAAGCTCTCAGGACGCTCGCGGACGAAACAGTCGACTTCGACGAGATCGACGAGATCCGCGAACGCGACCGGAAACTGAAAGAAGAACACGAGTTCGGCCCGTCGAGGGGCGACCCAAATCAGTACCACTTCCCGGATGGACGGGTTATCGACGCTGACTCGGCTATTTACAACCCGCACGTGGTCTGTGAACGGCCCGATGTCGTGTACGACGACTACGATGGGCCAGGATTCGAACGGTAACGGACAACGCGTATGACCGAACGCAATCCCTCTCAGCCGTTGTTCGCTCTATTCGCGTGTTAACCCCAGTTTTTGTGCTGTCGGGAGCGACCACCCGTAGACGAGCGCACCAATTCGTGTTCCTACGACTATCGCTGCACACACTGCTGCAGCGGTTCCGTTCGAGCCGCCGGCGGTGACGACAACCCAGTATGCACTGCCACCCAGCACCGCACAACTGGCGTAGAAGTCGTCGAGCAGGATAAACGGTGAGCGATCCAGCAGGATATCAGCAACAGCGCCGCCACCGACGGCGTTGATCGTCGCGATCGCGACGACACCGAAGGCCGGAATCCCGGCCTGGGTCGCAACGATAGCGCCCGTCGTGGTAAACGCAGCGAGCCCGATCGCGTCCGAGAGCAACGTCAGCGGATGTGCGTCGGCTGATTCGAGTGCAATACTCAACCCAATTGCTAGCCCGACACCGAACAGCCCGAGGCCGAGTTCGACCGGTGAGCTGAGTGCGAGCGGGGTCCGGTTGACGAGGAGGTCACGGGTCATCCCACCGGCGAATGCCGTGGCGAGGCCGACCACAGTGACCCCGAACATATCGAACTCCTCGCGTATCGCCTTGGTTGCGCCGACCAGCGCGAACGCGACGAGCCCGATCGTGTTCATCACGGCGAATGGATCAACGAGCAGTGCTTCGACGATCTCCTGCGTCACTGTTTCAGGCCAGGATAGCGCGTCTGATGAGCGCTTCGTCTCCAGTCTTTATCCCTGTTCCTGAACCCGTCACGTTCCACACGAGTGAGGCGCTCACGCAGTAGTATTATCGTCAGGAGTGCCCACGTCCTCGACGAATTCCTCGTAGCGAGCACGGACTGTCGACTCACTCACCCCAGTGATAGCCGAGAGTTCTGATACGCTGACTTCGATCTGATATCTGGTTACTGCATACAGCCATGCACCGGCAAGAACACCCATGTGCCGCTTACCCGTTGCCCAGTGAGCGGCCTGTGCGCGGTGAAGCAGGTCGTCGACGAGTGAGACGGCTTCGGGTGGTGCTGTTGGAAACTGCAGTTCGAACAGGTCACTCCCGGTCGCTTCGAGCAGGTTGTCACGTCTGTCCCGGAGTGTGGCTGTCGATACGTCGAACTGGTCGGCGATATCGGCCTGAGAGAGGTCGCTGTCGGCAGCCGAACTGGCGACGTACAGTACGGCTGCTGCATACGTATACGGCGAGACGCCACTGGAAACTCCAGCTTCAGTACCCAGTTTTTCTATCTGGTGGGCGCGAGCTTCGACGTCAGTGGAGAGACCAAGGTCCTGACACCCCTTTTCGAGGATCACAGCTGGATCGTCGTTCGGTATCCCGAGAGACAGTGCGTCCGAAATCCGTTGCATTTCGTCGAGGATTTCAGTCTTGGTGACAGGAGACGCGTCGGCGATCTTCGTCACGCGGATCGGGACCTCTCGTAACCGACACGCAATGAGATAGCAAGCTGCGGCAGTCCGGGCCGGGGAGCGGATTTGAAATTTCTGTGACGTGATTTCCGAAACGAGTAACTCCCCGTCCTGTCGGATATTCTCGTCCGAATCGAGTGTCTGTTGGATGAATTTTAGTTCTTCGAGAACGGCCGCTCGGGATTCCGTGGTCATGTCGATAATTCAGTCTGTCTGGAATGCGAACGTCGCACCCTCGAATCGTCCATACACTGTTCTAGCCTGCATGGCGTCTGGCACGCTAATCGAGTGCCTCGTCATCGGTAGCTGAGCCCCGCTGGCTCCGGTTCGACTCAGTAACTTCGGAGAGTGTTCGCAAACGCGTCACGTCGACAGTCTCCGACAGAGCGTCGAGCGCCTGGTCGGCGTCGTCTCGGCGCCGATCGGCGCGCTTGCGGAGTTGTGCCTCGTCGAGTGTGGGTGGCACAACCATTGCTTCGGTCGGTGCCGTATCGAGAACGATCCCGATCTGTCGAGCGGTACTGAGCCCTCGTCCGAACTGCTCGAGGTGTCTTCGATCTGTTCCGTCGAACCCGGCGAGTGTCGCTCCGAGAACGGTCGCAGCCTCTCCGAGGGCCCCCGCAATGTCGTCGAAAAACATCGCCCTGTCGTGCTCTGTCGACCCGGCCGGCGTGTGGGTGCGCGCAAACGCTCCGGTGATCGTTTCGAGAGCCGTCGTCAGTATCTCGAAACAGTCCCCCGACCGGCTGTCGGGCAGCGAACCGAGTGACGAGAATGCCGCCGTATACAGGTAATCTCCCGCCAGCAGCGCCGCCGTCGGATCGAGGGTGAACGAGTGCGCGTGTCTCTCGGTGAGTCGCAAGAGCAGTCGACTTCGGAGACGAACGTATCCCCGGAGGAGTTCGACCGCTGCGCCAGCGGGGAGGGCCAGTTCGGGATTCTGGCGGTCTGACAGCGTACCGTACACGGTCACCACAAGCTGGCCGTACCACCTGTCGTGGGATTCGTGCAGCGTCTCACGGGCGAGCGGTAGTTCGACCGCGGCTTCCTCACTGAGCGCTCGCTGTATGTGACGGTCGATCTGTGACCGACGAACCGGGTCTGGTTCAGTCATCGGTGTTAGTCGTCACCTGCCGCTGGCTCGACACTCGTCTCGTCGAGGTCGACTCTGGATTCAGTCAGATCACTCCTCCGCCACGTGCCACGGCGGTACCAGGCGTAGGCGATGATGGCTCCGGCGACGTTCGAGACGGCGAACGACAGCCAGACACCGGTTTCACCGAGCGGGCCCGCAGCAGTTATCCACGCGACCGGGAAGCGAATCACACCGAGCATCACCACGGAGATAGCCGCGGCAGTGAGCGTCTTCCCGGCACCTCGGAAGCTGCCCGTGTAGGCCCGCATGATACCGATGAAGCCGAAGGTCAACGCGACGTACCGAAGGAACTGGGCGGCGATGTCGACGACATCGGGGTCGGTCGTGAACACGTCGGCGATGGGTGCGGCGACGAAGAAGACGACGACTCCCGCGACCGTGAGGACGCCGAAGAGCACTTTCGCCGCCAGTCCCGCCGCTTGTTCTGCCCGGTCCGGTCTGTTGGCTCCCATGTTCTGCCCGGTCATCGTCTCTACCCCGCGGGCGACGGCGATGGCCGGGAGGAATATGACCGAGAACACGCGCGTCCCGATCCCGTAGGCGGCGACCACGGTGTCCGGGAAGAGCGCGACGATGACTAACAACAGATTCATCGATAGCGCCCGTCCAGTGCCCTCGATCGACGCCGGCAGGCCGATGCGGACGAGCCGCCGGAGATACGAGAGGTCCGGCGCCATGTCCTGTACGTGAATCTGGACCCCGCGATTACCGCGGAACATGATCGCGAGGCCGACGACCAGTGCGAGCCCGCGTGAGAAGACGGTCGCTATCGCCGCACCCGTGATCCCGGACCCCGTGTATCCGGTCAGTGCGAACAGCGTCGACTCGAGGCCGCCGAGGCCGAGCATCGCGAACAGGGGATTGCTGTCGAAACCGAAGATCAGGAACGGGTCGATGACGATGTTGAGCACGACCGAACCGAACATGACGAGCATCGGCGTGATCGTGTCGCCGTACCCGCGCATGAGCGCGACGAAGACGAAGAACCCGAACATGAACAGCAGGCCGAGCGAGATGACTTCCATGTAGCCCGTCGCCAACGGCAGCACGTCCTGTGACGCGCCCATCAGGCTGAGAAACGTGTCGACACCGAAGTAGCCGACGATACCGAGGACGACCGACACAATGACGGCGAACGTGATCGTCTGCGAGGCGGCGTACTCGGCTTCGCGTTCCGCGTCCGCACCGGTGAACTGGGCGACGAGGACGCTCCCGGCGACGGAAATCCCCATCCCGAGCGAGATGAGCAGGAAGACCATCGGGAACGCGAAGCTGATCGCCGCCAGTGCGTCCGTGCTGTACTGGCCCAGCCAGAACGTGTCCGCGAGGTTGTAGGCGGTCTGGAAGAGGTTCGTGACGACGATCGGCATCGACAGGAAGAACAGCGGCTTCCCAATGCTGCCCGACGTCAGGTCGAACTCCTCGGGACCTTTGAAGAGGGAACTGAGACGGCTGAACAGCCCCATTACTGTGCGACCTCCGGTCGATGGTCGCCGAGCAGACGCCGTTCGATATGTCTAGTCATCGTAGCGTAGAGCCGGTCCGAGGACTGGTTGATAGCGACGTGTCGCGTGTGTGCGCCGACGATCGTCGTCGTGAGAAACTCTGCATCGCGTACTGGCTCGACGCTGTCGTCGAAATCGCCAGTGTTCACGCCGGCTGCGAGTATCTCTCGTAACTGATCGAACAGGAATGCGTCGAATTCCGTGAGACGTTCCTGCAGCGTCGGGTTGTACGGTGCCTGTGCCGTCAGTTCGAGCATCGCGGTACGGAACTCTCTCAGAGACGGATCGGCGTCGGTCGTGAGCAATGCCTGCAGGAGTGACTCGAGCTGTTCACGTGGCGTCTCACCGTCGGGAGAGCCCACGCGGCCGGTAAAACGCTCGTACAGTTCGTCGAGAAAGGCGACGAACAACTGGTCTTTGGAATCGTAGTGATAGTAGAGCGAGGCCTTGCTCCTGTCCGTTTCGGCAGCGATATCCCGGAGTGTGAGATCCGCGTAGCCTTGCTCGCAGAGGGCACGATACGTTGCTTCCAGAATCTCGGTAGCTGGGTCGTCCGCCATGTGGTCGGTATCTTACTTACTAACCGATTAGTCAAAAGCCTTCGGATGTGCGAACACGCCGGGAAAGAACCGGTGAATCAGCACAGATACTGCGCTACAGGGATAGTGTGCGAGAGAGGATTCTGACGAGTGGGTCAAAACTGTTATCCGGTACAGGACGAATATGGAACCAATGGAAGACCCGCCGGAACGATCCGCTTCGGATCCAGACGAGGAGATCATGCGTGCTACCTATCGTGCGTTGCAGGAACACGGATACGCAGATCTCACGATCAAGCGCATCGCCGAGGAGTACGGCAAATCGACTGCTGCCGTCCATTACCACTACGACACGAAAGACGACCTGCTTGCCGCGTTTCTGGATTATATCCTCGACCGGTTCGTCGATACGATACACGAGGTCGAGACGACCGATCCCGAACAGCGACTGGAACTCCTGCTCGATAAACTACTCGTCGCCCCGGAGGACCACCGCGACCTGTTGATCGCGGTGCTGGAGATGCGGAGTCAGGCACCGTACAAGGAAGCGTTCGCCGAGCGGTTCGCACAGAACGACGAGTACGTCAGATACATGCTCAGGACCGTGATCGACCACGGTATCACCGAAGGCGTATTCACCGACGTCGACGCCGAACACGCGGCGCGGGCGCTCATGACCATCGTCGACGGTGGTCGGACTCGGGCAGTCGTACTGGACGACCCGGAGACGCTCGCAACGGCCAGGCGAACCGCAGACGAATACGTAAACGCCGTCCTCAGAGCCGAGACAGACGGGACTGAAGCGAAAGCGTGAATCCCTCGGTGTTAGTTCCGCTCGCGTTCGTCTCTTTCGTCTCGGGAATCCGGGGAAATCTCACCTAACCGACTGAGGTCCGTCGTGCACCAGTGACAGAACTCGAGGTCTGCGTCGAGTTCCTTGCCACAGTTCGGACAGTGAGTGAGCTGTCCGTCCGGGGGAACGGTCGAACGAGCAACCGCGTTGTGAGCGTGTGCGAGGAGATACGCATCGGCGACGCTCAGCCCCCCGATAACGAGAATCGGAGCGATCTCCAGGAGATCGACGGCGTTCCAGTTGACCAGCGCCTCGACGGCCGGAGGATCGACGAACAAGATGGTTGCAACGAACAGGGCGAGGACCCATCCGAGCCCACGACGCCATCGTCGAAGGTAGATGTGTCCGACTCCCGTCGCAAGGGCTCCGAGTAGCGCGGCGAGCCACGGTCGCTTTCGAGAGATCGACCGGTTCATATTCGATCTAACTGATTAGTTAGTCATAAGCCTTCTGAACGTCGAGTAATCGAATTTCAACCGGAATATCCGGAGAAACATTGCATACTGGCTGGTTAGTCCTGGTCGTCCACTGTGGATTGCCGTAGAAGGATACCCCCGGGACAGATCGACCGCCTCAGTCGTCACTCACGTCGGGCGACAGTTCACCGTCGGGAGCAGTGATCCGCTGGACAGATCGGGACGCCAGCACTGCGATCGCTATCTCCAGTCCACCAGCTGCGAGAAAGGCCGGCAGATACCCGGACAGTTCCGTCACGGTGCCGCCGACGAGAAATCCACTCAACATCCCGAGGCTGCCGAACACGTTGAACCCGCCCATCGCCGCCCCACGTTCGGTCGCTGGGACGATGTCAGTAACGAGCGCCATGGTAGTGGGCGAAACCAGTGCCCCGCAGATGCCGACTAGTACCATCGACGCTGCCGCGACAGCGTAGCCAGGAGCGAGTACGACGGCGATGATCGTCACCCCGTACAGTATCGATCCGGCGACGACTGGAAGGGATCGTCCGATTCGGTCCGAGAGTGAACCGACTGGATACTGGAACACTGCGAAGGGCACGAAGAACAACGCCAGCGTGAGACCCGCCGTCGCGGCGTCGATACCGAACGTGTCTCTGAAATAGGCGACGCCGGTCAGCGCGAAAAACCCGGCCGTCAAACGGTCGATGTAGCCAAACGCGAACGGCACGAGTAAGGTCGGACGAGTACGGAGGCGATCTGCGACGGTGTCGACGGGGAGTCCGCCCCCGGAACTCCGGTCGGGAACCGTCGCGGCGAGGACTGCTGCACTACCGAGGAGTACTGCACCACCGTACAGTGGCACGAGCGGATCGAGCGCAGAGAGTTGCCCGCCGACGACTGAACCGAGCGCCGCACCGAGTCCGATGGCCGTCCCGGCAGCACCCATATTTCGGCCGTGGCCACCCGAGAGGTCCATCAGCATCGAAATCGACAGCGAGAACGCACCGATCGTGAACGCACCGCCGACGACTCGCAACAGCAACACGGCCCCGAACCCGAGACCGACACGGGGAGCGAACGCGACTGCCAGGTAACTCACAGCACCGCCCGTCGCACCCAGGACGACGAGCGGCCTCCGAGACCCCAGAGAGTCGCTGATTACGCCCCACAGGACCGCACAGACGACGAATGCGCCGAACTCGGCGACCAGAAACCACGTCCCGGCGAGAATGCTCTCACCCCCACCGAGTGCGGAGACTGTTTCGTCGAGCCCCGGGTAGAGAAATACCTGTGAGACGAGGACGCTCCAGACGACGAGTGCAAGTCGGGGTCGTTCGTTCATTCGGACGCGATCGCCTCGACGGACGCCGTTTGACGGACGGTGCAACTCACGTTCGTATCCCGGAGACTACTGATTACTCAGTGTCCACAGGGACCAGAACCGCTCTCCCCCGTACACAGTGCAGTACTGGCCAGCAGGTCTCCTGTCGACGACGAGTACATCCTCACAGTAGCTAATTGGACGGTTAGTACGAAAGTCTTCTCATCTCTAGTCCGCTGTGCCATCAGTACCGGTTGATTCGGTTGCTTTCACCGGATTGTATCTCACACGAGGTTCAGGAATCACGGTCGGAACGGAGCGTCAGCTAACCAGACCGTTAACTCGCGGAGTCCCCGAACCCGGATGTGGAACTTTCCGCTGTCGACCTGTCCCCCGTTCCCGACGACGGCACCGCCAGTGTTGCGTACGCTAACACTGACGAGGCCGCCTAGCAGGCGGAGCAACTCGGGTACTCACGATTCTGGGTCGCAGAGCACCACGGCATGCGTGCGCCATCGCCGGGACGACTCCGGAAGTGCTCTTCGGCCACCTCGCCGCCCGGACGGAATCGATTCGCCCGGGGTCGGGAGCGGTGCTGCTCGATCACTACAGCCCGTTCAAGGTCGCCGAACAGTTCGGCGTGCTCGACGCGCTCGCTTCGGGTCGTATCGACGCTGGTCTCGGACGAGCAAACGGATCGCCCGCTGCTGATCGGGCCCTCGGAACGGACCGACGCGTCCGGATCCCACTCACAGCTCGTGTCCGCAGGCGCAGTCGCCGATGCAGTAGGACGTATCCCCGTCGAGGCCGAGTTTCGACGCCGCGGCGGCGGCCGTGCCGGGCGGTTCCGGGTCGGGCAGTATCCGGCAGGCGGTCGCGCCGTAGGGACGACCCCCGACGTCGAGCGTCGCCGTGACCTCCCTCGATGCGTCGTCTATCACCCGGACGACGTTCGCGCTCTGGACCGGCACGTAGAGTTTCCGGTGGTCGGGGTCCCAGGTGGCGGCGAAGGCGCTGCCCCCGAGGTCGATCCGGTCTGCCACTGCCGGCGTCTCCACGTCGACGACAGTGACGTCCTCGCTGCCCCGCGTGAGGACGTAGCCCGTCGAGCCGTCGGCGCTGATCTCGCTCGTGAGCGGCCCGTCGCCCAGGCCGTCCTCCCCCCCGAAGCGCCCGATCTCGATGGGTGCGGTCGGATCGCTCACGTCCCAGACGGTCTCGACGCCGGCCCGGTGTTCGACCAGCATGCGCTCGCCCTGCGGGTCGACGGTCCCCATCCAGGGCTGGGGCGCGCTGTCGCCGATCGGTTCGACGTCGACCTGCGTCTCGATGGCGAATTCGTCGATATCGAGGACGGTCAGCGTGTCGCCGTACAGGTCCGGGACGAACGCGTAGCGCCCGTCGGGGTGGACGGTGACGTCACACGGCCCGGGACCGTCGTTGTCGCCGCGGCCGCCCTCGTCGGTCCGGTCGATCTCGCCGAGTAACTCGCCGAAGGTCTCGCTCTCGGGGTCGGCGTCGATCTTGTACTGGATGTGGGCGGGTTCGCGCGCGCTCGCGACGACGGACGACCCGTCGGGGGTGAGTTCCTGCCAGTTCGCACCTGACCCGGTCTCGACGCGGGCGCGTTCCGTCAGGTTGACGGGGTCGAGTGCGCGGACGCCGCGGCCGACGTTCACCCAGAGGCTGTCGGCCGCCGAATCGACCAGCGTCCGCGCGTACTGGTTCGACGGAAACGACGACGTGAGCCCGACGTGGGTCGTCTCGACCACCTCGTCTGCCGCGACGTCGACGACGCTGACCGTCATGTCCCCGGTGTTGAACACGAGCACCGAATCGCGTTGTTCGGGGGTTGGCGCCTCGTTCTCGTCCCGGGTTGTCCCACCACTGCCGCCGTCGGCGTCGCTCGAACAGCCGGTAGTCGCCGCCGCCCCGAGTGCGGCCGAGCCCGCGACGAATCCTCTGCGCGAGACCGGCGGGCCGTCCTCGCCGCGGTTCGGGTAGAGGTCCACGTTCGCGTCCGGGTCAGGATCCCTGCCTGCGTCCGCGTCATCGCCCGGGTCGGTGTCCTCGCCTTCGTTCATACTCACCGTTGGGCGAGTCGCCGAATATAGCCTTCGAGCGTGCCCGTCATCTGGACACAGCGGCGACCGCTCGAGACTCCCATTACGCGAACCCCAAGTCGTTTCCACGGGAGTGCTGTCCCGAAACGGGTACTCGCGACCGAAGAAACGCCTGTATGAGAACCGGTTACACAGCCTCTAAGATGCCGATATTTGCCGAAGCATCCGGAAGCTTCTTGGTCGTCGTCACGGTTTTATCCGACACGCCTATGACAGTACTGTGGCTGGACGACGTGACCGCGACCGACTTCGACTCGGTGGGCGGGAAGGCGGCCTCGCTGGGCGAACTCACGGCGGCGGGGTTGCCGGTCCCGCCCGGGTTCGTCGTGAGCGCGGAGACATATCGCTCGTTTCTCGACGACACCGGGATCGCCGAGGAACTCTTCGACGTGGTCGACGTCGACCCTGGCGACTCGGAAGCGCTCGCCCGCGCCGCCGAGCGTGCCCAGGAGTTGATCCGCGAGACCGAGATGCCCGAGTCGATCCGCGAGTCGATCCTCGCCGCCTACGACGACCTGGACGACGGGGCGGCGTCGGTCGCGGTCCGCTCGTCGGCCACGGCAGAAGATCTTCCGGACGCCTCATTTGCTGGACAGCAGGAGACATTCCTCAACGTCGACCGGTCGCGCCTGCTCGATTCCGTCCGTGACTGCTGGGCTTCCCTCTTTACCCAGCGCGCTATCTACTACCGGAACAAGAAGGGATTCGACCACGACGTCGTCAACATCGCCGTCGTCGTCCAGCGGATGGTCGACGCCGAACGCAGCGGCGTCATGTTCACCAGCCACCCCACGACCGGCGACTCGCGCGTGATCGTCGAGGCGGCCTGGGGGCTCGGGGAGGCCGTCGTCTCCGGGGCCGTCTCTCCCGACCGGTACGTCGTCGACCGCGACACCGGCGAGATCCTGTCAGTCGACGTCTCGACGAAGAAGGTGATGCACGTCCGCGACGAGGAGACCGGCGAGACCATCGAACGCGCCGTCCCCGAAGACAAACGGGACGAACGCGTGCTCTCCGAGGCGGACCTCGAACGACTCGTCGAGATGGGCCAGACCGTCCAGACACACTACGGCGACCCTCAGGACGTCGAGTGGGCCATCGGCGACGGCGAAGAAGGTGCGGTGGCCGACGACGCCGATTCCGGCACTCACGGCGACCTCTTCCTGTTGCAGTCGCGTCCGATCACGACGATCGACGACGGCGAGTCAACTGGCGAGGACGGGGCTGACACCGGGGCCACCGAAACGGCCGGCACTGCCGACGGCGGAACCCAGGTCGAGGAGAGCGACGACGGGAGCGACGACGGAAGCGGCGAGGTCGCGCTGACGGGCTTTGGCGCCAGCCCGGGGAAAGTCGCCGGCAAGGTCAGGATCGTCCGGACGCTCGACCACCTCGACAGGGTCGGCGAGGGCGACCTCATCGTCGCCGAGATGACCACGCCCGACATGGTGCCTGCCATGGAGCGCGCCGCGGGTATCATCACCGACGAGGGCGGCATGACCAGCCACGCGTCGATCATCTCGCGGGAACTCGGCGTCCCGGCCGTCGTCGGCACCGGCGACGCCACCGAGACGCTCTCGGACGGCGAGGTCGTCACGGTCGACGGCGACAAGGGGACGGTCTCTCGTGGCGGCGCCGAACCCGGCGACGAGGACGAACCCGAAAGCGCCGAGGCGAGCGAACCCAAGCCGGCCGCCGCCGCACAGGTCGGCGGGTCGGGCGGTGCCGGACCGGCGAAGCCGATGACCGCCACCGACGTGAAGGTCAACCTCTCGGTGCCCGACGCGGCCGAGCGCGCGGCCGACACTGGCGCCGACGGCGTGGGTCTCCTCCGGACGGAGCACATGGTCCTCTCGACGGGCAAGACGCCCGAGCGCTACATCGAAGAGGAGGGCGCCGACGCCTTCGTCTCGGAACTCGTCGACGGCATTCAGAAGGTCGCCGAGGCGTTCTACCCACGGCCCGTCAGGGTGCGCACGCTCGACGCGCCGACCGACGAGTTCCGCGAACTGGAGGGCGGCGAGAACGAACCCCACGAGCACAACCCGATGCTCGGCTGGCGCGGCATCCGCCGAAGTCTCGACCAGCCCGACGTCTTCACGACGGAACTGGCGGCGTTTCGCCAGCTCTACGACATCGGCTACGACAACGTCGAGGTGATGTTCCCGCTGGTCAACGACGCCGAAGACGTGATCCGCGCCCGCGAACTCCTCGCCGAGGCCGGCATCGACCCCGACAAACGCCCGTGGGGCGTCATGATCGAGACGCCCGCCGCCGCGCTCTCGATCGACGGGATCGCCGACACCGGGGTCGACTTCGTCTCCTTCGGCACGAACGACCTCACGCAGTACACGCTCGCGGTCGACCGCAACAACGAGCGCATCGCGGACCGCTTCGACGAACTCCACCCCGCGGTGCTGGAGCTCATCGAGTCCACTATCGAGACCTGCCGCGAGGAAGACGTCTCGACGAGTATCTGCGGCCAGGCCGCCTCGAAACCCGCGATGGTCGAAGCACTCGTCCAGGCCGGGATCACCTCGGTCTCGCCCAACGTCGACGCCGTCCACGACGTCCAGCGCGAGGCCAAACGCGTCGAACAGCGGTTGCTTCTCGACTCCGTTCGCTGAGTCGCTGGAACTCCGTCGGCCGGCTGACTGTCCGTTTTCCCGGGAGTCTGTCGGGGTGGAGACGTGGATCGTCGGGACCGGGAACCGTCGACGGCGTCTCGACCGGTACTCAACAGAAGTGGTCGGTGTACTGGTCGAGCGTGACCGAGGCGTGGGCGGGTTCGGCGACGGGGTCGGTCGGTTCGTCGTTCTCGAAGAGGAGCCAGTCGACGTCGGCGTCGCGGGCGGCCGCGACCGTCTCCGCGACGTCCAGGTCGCCCTCGCCGAAGGTGACGAACTCGCCCGTCTCGAAGTCCATGTCCTTGACGTGGACCAGGTCGACCGACTCGCCCACGTCCCGGAGCAGCGTTGCGGGGTCGACCCCGCCGGTGCCCGCCCAGCCGGCGTCGACCTCGAACCGGACGCCCTCGCTCTCCTCGACGAGCAGTTCGAAGCCCGTCGTGTCGCCCAGGTCGGTGAACTCGTGGGCGTGGTTGTGGTAGTGCAACTGGAGGCCGTGCTCGGCGAGGCGGTCGGCCAGCGCCGTGAGGCGGTCGGCAGTCGCCCCGACGCGCTCGCGGGTCTCGAAGTGCTCGGGGTCTATCCACATGGCGACGACGTCGTCGGTGTCGAAGTCCTCGGCCGCCGCGACGTGGGCGTCGAGGTCGTCGTCGAGTTCGTCCGGCGTCGTCCCGATGCTCGACACCTCCAGCCCGTGTTCGATGAGTTTCTCGTGGACGGTGTCGGTGTTGCCGTCGGTGCCGAGTTCGACCCCCTCGAAGCCCGCGAGAGCGATGCGGTCGAGTTTCGCTCCGAGCGGTTCGTCCAGCGCGTTGAGAGTGTAGGGTTGGATCCCGACTTTCATTACCCGGTGTCTGTGTGCCACCCTTATCCGGTTTGTGTCATCCGTCACGTTCTGCCGGGAACGGCCGCCGTCGGGCGGTCACAGGCGCCGCTCGGGGCGAGGCTGCCCGGAAGGGGTCCACCGGGATGGGAAACGCTATCCGTCGGCCGGGCCGATACCGGGTATGAAACAGGCGATCGTCGCCCGCGCGGACCTGGGGATGGGCGAGGGGAAACTCGCCGCCCAGGTCGCCCACGCCTCGCTGATGGCCTACGAGAACGCCGACCGCCTCGACAAATCCGAGTGGAAAGGCAGCGGTCAGAAGAAGGTCGTCCTCCAGGCGAACGGCGAGTCGGCACTGTTCGAACTCGCCGACAAAGCCGAACGTGAGGGCATCGCTCACGCCGTCGTCCGCGACGCCGGTCACACGCAACTCGAACCGGGCACCGTGAGCGCGCTCGCGATCGGGCCCGCCCCCGACGACATCGTCGACCGCGTCACCGGCGACCTCTCGCTGTACTGACCGGGCCCGGATACCACCCGCTCTCGGGGCACGCCGGTCGACTGCCCGCTCTCAGGTGTCGTCGGTCGTCTCGTCCAGAAACGCCTGCAATTCGGCGGTGAACGCCTCGGGATGTTCCATGTTCGAAGTGTGACCGGCCTCGGGGATCACCCCCGTGCGTACGTCGGCGAGCGACCGCTGGAGGTGTGCGGTGTGTTCGAAACGGCGTCGCTCTCGAACCCGGCATCGGGACCAGTCCCTCGACGAGTGCAACCCACGCCACGAGGGCGAACGCGCAGGTGGCCACCGCGACCGTGGGCGGGTGCTGACCGCGGAGTCGGCACGTAATCTCGGGGAGACTCATGGGCGTTCGAGGGGTCAGCAGTTGCCGAGGCGTCCCGTCGGGGGTCGGTCCGGCGGTGTCACTGCCACGGATTCACCAGCAGGTCGCGCTGGACGTCGGTGCCGACCTCGACCGTACAGTCGCCGGTGGGGACGGCGATACAGGTCAGCACGTAGCCGTCGTCGAGGTGGTGGGGTTTGAGCGCGCGCGGCGGCCGCTCGTGGACCACCTCGCCGTCGAGCAGACGGCCGGTACAGGTACCACAGGCACCCGTCCGACAGCCGAAGGGGAGCCCCACTCCCGACTCCTCGGCGGCGTCGAGGACCGGTTCGTCGTCGGCGGTGACAGATGCCCCGCGCCCGTCCCGCCAGCGCAGTCGAACGGTCGCCATGGATTCGGGTTCGGGTTCGGGTTCGGATTCGGAATCGGATTCGGGTTCGACGAGGTCGGATTCGGATTCGACGGGGTCGGAATCGGATTGGAAGTCGCCGGTCACATCCAGACGTCGCTGGTGCAGTCGCCGTCGGGCCAGCGGATCTCGTGGGCGCGGGCCGGCCCCTCGGGCACCTCGCCGAAGTCCACGAGGAACTCCTCGTCGAGCGTCATCGTCCCGCGACGCGGGTTCACGTCGGCTTTCAGCATGACCGAACCCTGCTCGGCCTCGTCCGGGAAGAACGTGTTGTCCCACGTCGAGTACAGCGACGTCGTCCAGTAGAGCCGTTCACCGTCGAGACTCAACTGGAGCATCTGCGGGCCAGCGACGAGCTCGCGCCCCTGGACCTCCTGAACGTCGCCGAAGTAACCCCCGACCGAGAGCGAGTCGGCGCGGCGCGGGTTCGCCGGGTCGGAGATGTCGTACATCCAGACGTCGCCGTGGAGCCAGTTGCCGCCGAAGAGGTAGCGGTCGTCCATCGAGATGAGGATGTCCGTCGGGAGCGCGGGGACCGGCATGTCCCAGCCGTCCATCTCGCGGCCCTCGAAGTCGATGACCTTCTCGGCGTGCCACTCGCCGTCGCGCTTCCAGTAGTGGAAGACGTTCGACGACAGCGCGGCGTTGACGAAACCGTGGGCGTGTTCCGGACTGTGCAGGAAGCGGACCTCCAGCGGGATCATCCCCTCCTCGCCGAGGTCGAGTGTCTGCTCGACGGTCCGGTCCTCCCAGTTCCAGAACTGGAGTTCGTGGCCGTAGTTGCCCGCCTCGACGTCGTCCATGTCGAAGCCCGGTTGGTAGGTCTTCGGCGCGGCCCACTCCGAGGAGACCATCGCGTTGTGCCGGGGCTGGTACCAGTAGTCGTAGTTGAAGTCGATCTCGCCCGGCGGCTCCCAGCGCCCCTGCACGTTCAGATCGTCGTCGAGTTCGAGGAACCCGCCGGGGAGGTCGCCGTCCGCGTCGCCCAGCATCGAGATGACGACCGTCCCGCCGCCGATGCAGTGGACAGTGTGTGGCGCCGAGAGGTCGTGTTCGTGGACTTCCTCGGGTTCGATGACGCTCGCAAGTTCGGGGTGGTCGCGGTCTTTCGTGTCGACGACGTGGATGCGCGAGGAGCGGTTGCCCGGCACGACGAGGTACCGGCGTTCCAGGCCGCCCATGTGACAGGACGACGAGCAGGCGTTCCAGCCGAAGTGATGGAGCTCGTCGCCCATGTTGGGCAGGTCGATCCGGTCGGTGATCTCGCCGTAGGTCCCCGACTCGGGGTCGACGTCGACGACGGCGACGAAATCGGGCGCGTCGACGTCCATCCCGACGTGGTTGGCCACGACGTAGGCCCGCCGCTCCGGGGTCGACTCCTCGATGGCCGCCTGTGGCGTCATATACCCCGGCCCGGCGTGGTCGTGGTGTTCGTGTGCCTGTTCGGTTCCTGCCTGTTCGGACGCGTCTGGCTGGGACATGGGCGAAATTCGCTCCCGGTGCGCTTTGTAATTCGGAGCCTTGCCCCGCCGCGGCGTGGATTACCTGCCGGTGTGTGGCCACGCCGCGACGCGCCAGCCGACCCTGTCTGGCGGGGAACGCGGACCGATGACCGTCCCTACTCCCGGTAAGCCGAGCGAGTCACGGTATCCGCGATTCGGAGGGGACTCCCGCCGGAGAAACACATATATAATATAATCCCTTACCAGAGGTTAGTCACACTGCGACAGTGACACACACCATGCAAGACAACCAGCAGGCGTACGACCGCGGGATGACGATCTTCTCGCCGGACGGGCGCCTCTACCAGGTCGAGTACGCCCGGGAGGCCATCAAGCGTGGCACCGCGAGCGTCGGCGTTCGCACGGACGACGGCGTGGTGCTCGTGGCCGACCGCCAGGTGCGCTCGCCCCTGCTCGAAGCCGACAGTATCGAGAAACTCCACCGTGTCGACGACCACGTCGCGGTCGCCAGCGCCGGCCACGTCGCCGACGCCCGCCAGCTCGTCGAGTTCGCACGCACCCAGGCCCAGCGCCACCGCCTGCGCTACGACGAACCGATCGACGTCGAGACCCTCGCGAAGGAGGTCACCGACTACATCCAGCGCTACACCCAGAGCGGCGGCGTCCGCCCGTTCGGTGTCGCCCTCGTCATCGCGGGGGTCGACCCCGACGGGACGCCCCGGGTCTTCGAGACCGACCCATCGGGGACGCCCTACGAGTGGACCGCGACCGCCGTCGGCGGCGACCACACGGCCCTGATGGGCTATCTGGAGGAGCACTACCGCGACGATCTGGACCTCGACGGCGGGATCGCCCTCGCGCTGGCGGCCCTCGCCGAGACTCACGACGACGATAGCCTCGACGCCGACAGCCTCGAAGTGACGACCGTCGACGTCGAGTCCCACACTGTTCGGTCGCTCGACGCCGACGATATCGCCCCGCATCTCGCGGAACTGAACCTGGAGGACGACGATGAGTGACTTCACCGACCCGATCACGGGTGCCGACGCCGTCGGCGACCCCACCGCTCCCGAAATCGGCGTCTCGGGCGAACTCGGTGCACACCGACTCGACACACAGACACCCGACCGCGACGACGCGGCGGTGAACAAGACCGGGACGACCACCGTGGGCATCGCCACCGAAGACGGCGTCGTCGTCGCGACGGACCGGCGTGCCTCCCTCGGTGGGCGGTTCGTCTCGAACAAGTCCGTCCAGAAGGTCGAGCAGATCCACCCGACGGCGGTGATGACGCTCGTCGGTTCCGTCGGCGGTGCCCAGTCGTTCATCCGCTCGTTGCGGGCGGAGGCCGACCTCTACGAGGTGCGCCACGGCGAGGCGATGAGCATCCACGCCCTCTCGACGCTCGCAGGGAATTTCGCCCGCGGCGGTCCCTGGTTCGCGATCAACCCGATCATCGCCGGGACGGACGAGAACGGGTCGCACGTCTACAGCGTCGACCCCGCCGGCGGCGTCATGGCCGACGACTACACGGTCACCGGGTCGGGCATGCAACTGGCCTACGGGACCATCGAGGGCGAGTACGACCACGGGATGAGTCTCGACGCGGCCCGTGACCTGGCGGTGCGCGCCGTCGCGGCCGCCAGCGAGCGCGACACCGGGTCGGGCAACGGCGTCGTCGTCGCCACCGTCACCGACGAGGACGTCTCCATCGAGGAATTCGACGAGACCGACGCCGCGCTGGCCGTGTAGGCCAGGCTCTCCACTCCTGTTTCGGAACCGGGTTTCGCGAATCGGTGATTCTCGACACGCGGACAGTCACTCGACTGCCCGTGACCGCAGGTCGAGTCCCAGCAGATCGAGGAAGTAGACCAGGTAGAGTTGCACGCCGAGGAAGAGACAGAACGCGGTGAACGCCCGCAGCTCGAACGTCGAGAAGAGGCCGTAGAGCAGGTTGCCGTCCAGGGGAAGGAGCGGCCGCATCGTCGGGTGGTGAAAGGCGTCGATCGTGACGTGAATCGTGACCGCCAGGAACGCCCCTGCGGCGATCGTGGCGGTCGTGACGCGCTGGCGTATCTCCAGTCTCTCCAGCATCCCGTCGATGCGTGGCCGCACCGCGACCATCGCGGCGACCACCAGCAACGAGAACGCCAGACCCCCGAGGTAGGTGTGCATCCACCTGTGTCGCGGCCCCGGCCAGAATCCGGAGTAGACGAGTGCGGCGCGCCAGTCGACGATGACGCTCCCCACCACGAACGTCGGAAAATCCACGTATCGCAACAGCAAGAGCCCGAAGAGGATTCCGGGCCCGAGGTGGAAGGGCGTCAGCGGCATATCCGGGGTCGGCCCGGCGGACGCAAAAGCGCTCTGCCGTTCATTGGGTGCTATCGAGCGTGCCATGGAAACGGTAACGTAACGGCGTACGTGTGACATTTTGCGTCGGTACAGCTGTCACAATCGCGGTCGCGATCAGCATGACCGCAGTCGAACTCGTGAGATGGAAGCCCGCCTCACCCTTCCAGTCCGCCAGGGATGCTGTCTGTGGGGCCGGCTACCGAACAGTCACCGTTGTGACAGCCTGTGAAGCGTACTTTCCCCTGGCGGACTGAAAGGGCGAGGGCCGGTCGCGTCCAGTTTAGTCGCCTGCGCGACCTCTATCTGAGCGAACGAAGTGAGCGAAGATATGTCGCGCAGCGACCGCGAGCGGCCCGAGGGCTTTCATCGCATGACCACGAGTGCGGTGCTGTCTCCAGATCGAGGTTCTTCGCCGATACGCCAACCCAGAACAAGCGTTACACGAACCAACTCGAAACCTCAGATGATGCCGAGACTCACGAGGGCGAGGACGACGAGCAGCAACCCGGTGAGTGCGGTGCCGGCGACGAGCGGTTTGTTCTCCATGGCTTTCCCGTGGAACGGCATCGCCTCGTATTCCTCGCGGAACGCATCGAGATTCTCGTCGTCGTAGAAGTACTTCTGCCGCAGGAAGAACCGCTCCGTGACGGCACAGCCGGTACAGACCGGGTCGCCGGTGACTCGCTCCGTTTTCGTGTGACTCGTGCAGTTGATACTGCCGCAGTTCTCGCAGAACGTGAACGTCGAGTCGTTCGTCTCACCACACTGGACACACCGGTGGATGCCGTTCTCAGTGACACACCGGGACGGTCCGGCGGCGTAGTATTCGATCGGGTACGCGTACTCACCGATCCGGGTGGTCGCCCGGATCTGGGGGGCGTAGACCGGGGTGATCGACCGGATCGAGACGTCCGAAAGTCTGGGTTCACACTCTTTCGTGTAGTCCACGTTGTTGTCGCCGGTGTATTCGACCGTCGTGGTGTGAGCGTCGCGTAACTGGTCGATAGCCCATTCCTTGTACTCCGTTTCGGTCTGTCCGAACCGGTTGACCGCCATCTGGTCGAACGTCTCCTCGAACTGGTCCTCGTCGAACGCGACCGCCTGGTCGAAATTCGAATCGACAAGGTTTCTGACCGCCGACCCTGGGAGATCTGTCCCGCCGCGTTCACCCCGAACGAGCAGTGTCTCGTGTTCGTCGATCGAGTGGACGACTCCGACACTCGTTTCGAAGGTCGCGTCGACGTGTGCCCGGATGCGCAGAAACGGTCTGAACGTCACTGCAGTGTCGGGATTCGGAACCGCGGTCGCCTGGACGTTCTCGACCTCGCGAAACTGGTCTCTGAGCGGTGCGTCGACGCCTCGTGACGGGTCGTAGGGCCTGAGCGTCCGGTCACAGAGGACCTCGATGCGACCGTTGTAGAGGTCGAGGCCGACTTCGTCCCCGATCTCCCGGATATCGGTCCCGTCGAGCAAATCGATCCCGTAGGGGTCACCGTTTTCGCGGAGTCGGTCGGCGTACTCCTCTGCCGGACCGGTGAACGTCCCGGTCGTGACGACCATACCTCGTTTCGGTCCGTCGTACTCGTAGGTCGCGACGGCCGAGTGGAGTTTCTGTACTACCGGGCGGCCGACAGAGCCAGTGTGTTTGCACTCGACGACGACCGCACGCCGTTCCCCGTTCACCGTCTCCTCCATGAGGATGTCCCGGCCCTCGTCCGCCGTGCGCCGGGCCTGCCTGACGTTCTCGTACCCCAGATTCCGAAACACGTCTTCCATGACGTCCTCGAATTCGAATCCGGAGAGGTCGTCCAGCAACGTCATTCCGTTCGAGAACTAATTTCTATCTAATTAGTAGTTACCCTGATGGAACAGGGACAGTGCCTGTAGTCCACCTGGCTCGCCGTTCGCCGCCCCACTCGACAGCCCTTTACCGACACCGCCGGACCACCGATACGAGACGAATGCGCGAGGCCCACCCTATCGAACGTGCCGTCGGCATGAACTGGTACGTCAGCGACGCCGAGGGCATCGGCGGCCACCTCCGTCAGGAACCCGCGGACTTCCGCGTCGAGGAGGTCGAAGCCTTCGACCCCGAACCGCTCGACGCCGACCCCGGCGCGTACCCGCACGTCCTCGTCAGGGCCACGCTGCGCTCGTGGGACACCAACGACTTCGCCAGCGCGCTCTCGAACTCGCTGGGCATCTCCCGAGAGCGGGTTTCCTGGGCGGGCACGAAGGACAAACACGCCGTCACGACCCAGTTGTTCACGGTCGCGAAGGTCGACCCCGCCGACCTGCGGGCTATCGAGCTGGGTGACGTCGACCTCGACATCCTGGGTCGCACCGGCCGCAAGATCCTCTTCGGCGACCTGGCGGGCAACCGCTTCGAGATCCGCGTCCGCGCCGCCGACGCACCCGGGAACGTCGCCGCCGTCACGGCCGACCTCGCGGCGTTCGCGACCGGTAGCGATCCGCCCGGGACAGGCGACGCCGGAGACGAACCACCCGAACCGGGCGACGCAGTCGAAGCGACCGTCGGCGTCCCCAACTACTTCGGCCAGCAGCGTTTCGGGAGCAAGCGGCCGGTCACCCACGAGGTCGGCCTCGAGATCGTCCGCGGAAACTGGAAGGGGGCGGTCCTGGCCTACGTCGGCACGCCCCACGAGCGCGAACCGGAGAGCACCCGGGAGGCCCGCGCCTACGTCGACGAGACCGAGGACTGGCAGGGCGCACTGGAGCGTCTACCGGACTGGCTGGGCTACGAACGGTCGATCTGTCACCGACTGGTCGAGAACGGCGCGGAGGGCCCCGAGGATTACCGCGACGCACTCGAAGCCGTCCCCGCGAACCTCCAGCGCCTGTTCGTCAACGCCGCCCAGTCGTTCGCGTTCAACCGGATCCTCTCCGAACGGTTCGAACGCAAACTCCCCTTCCACGAACCGGTCGCGGGCGACGTGGTCTGCTTTCGAGACGCTGACGCTCCCGACGACCTCCCGTTGCCCGACACCGACCGGACTCAGCGCGTCACCGAGAGTCGCCTCGGGACGGTGCGCCGTCACTGCGAACGCGGGCGGGCGTTCGTCACCGCGCCGCTCGTCGGCACCGACACCGAACTCGCCGACGGCGAACCCGGCGAGATCGAACGCGCGGTGCTGGAGGAGTTGGACCTCACGCCGGCTGACTTCGACCTTCCGGACGAGTTCGACTCGACGGGGACCCGGCGGGCGATACTCCTGCGGACCGACCTCACTGTCGAGCGGGCCGAGGAGGAAGAGGCGACAGTGCAGTTCGCGTTCGCGCTCCCGAAGGGGTCCTACGCCACGGTCGTCCTCCGGGAGTACCTCAAGAGCGACCCGGGTGACCTGTAGCGGACCATCGACGCGTAGCGGACCATCGACGCCCGGACGGTCTCTGAAACGGTCGCTTGAACCTCGGGAAGGGGTTTATCCCGGCGGTGGCTACCGGGAGGTATGGATCGCCGCGCCTACCTCGCAAGCGTCGCCGGACTCGGGGCCGTCGGGCTCGCCGGCTGTCTCGACGACGCGACCGGTGCCGGGCCGTCGACCGGCGGAGACCCGGGGACCTCGCCCGACACCTCGACACCGACCGACACGCCAGCAATGACAGACCAGGAGACACCCACAGACGGAACGCCGACCGACGGGACGCCAGACGACACGCCGACTCCGACCGCCACTCCATCGGGAACACCGCCCCACGACGCGCCGTTCCCGCACGGACGCGACGACGTCAGCCGCGTCGTCTGGTTCCGCGAGGTGTCCAACCCCGAGGAGACGCTCCACCTCGCACACTCCGCGTCGGCGGTGTCACTCCCCGGCGAGGTGTCGTTCACCCTCCACAACAACGCCGACAGGCGGTTCATGTCCAACTTCTACGGCTGGGCGCTGTACCGCTGGGAGGCCGGCCGGTGGCGCCACGTCGCACCCCTGGCCGTCAACCAGCCACTGATGAGCCTGGCGTCGGGTGAATCGCACACCTGGACCGTCGCGCTCTCGAACGAGAATCTCGACCAGCCACTGTTCCGGAGTAGCGGGACGACCGACGTCTCGGTCGAACCCGTCGGCGGCGGCAGCTACGCGTTCGCGGTCGACGGCTGGTGGGAGAACCAGGAGGAGACGCCGGCCTACGAGCACGAGACCGTCTGTGCGGCCCGGTTCGAACTCGACGGGCCCCAGTTGCCGCTCGTGCCTTCGAACGCCGTCACCGGGACGCGCCGCGATGGGGAGACGGTCGTCGTCGAGGCCGACGAACCCGGCGACAATGAGGGCACGCCGGCGACGTACGTCCTCACGCGGGACGACTCGGCGGCCGACCTGCGGGAACTCGTCACCGAGCAGGTCTACCGGCAGTGGCCCCTCCGGGACGCGCTGGCTCACGCCGACGACGCCGCCGAGGTACGTGTCGAAACGACGACCGGCGTGACGCCACTGTTCGGCGTGCAGTCCGAGGAGGATCCCGCCGTCAGCTACGACGGGTCGACGTTCCGGATCACCGCAGAAGAACGCGAGGGGTAGGTCCGCGAGGAGCAGTACGCGGCTCGTCGAATCGCGAACCGCCCCGCTTATCCTCGACAGGTCGCTACCAACGCGTATGGAGTGTCGGCGCTGTGGCTCCTCGCTGGACCGGCCGGGCGACTACTGCCTGGTCTGTCGCTCGGAGAACGCCGACGCCGTCGTCCTCGAACTCGACCGCGACCGCGCCCGCGTGACGACGCTCGTCGACGAAGCGGTCGTCGGCGCTCGCGAGGTCACGACCACGCCCGAGGAGGGCGGCGAGTCGGGTGTCGTCGAACTCCGCAACTTCGCGGGACTGGTCGCCGACGAGGTACGCCGCAAACGCCCCGAGGAGGTGTACGCGACGGGCGACCGCGAGGTTCTCCAGGCGGTGCGCGACCAGCTTCACTACGAGTTCTATCGCGTGGAGGACGACGAGCCCGTCGCCGCGGTGCTGGACCGGCAGGGCGAAGCGCCGCTGGACGTCGTCGACGCCGCACCCAGCGAGAAGATCGGCGGGAGCCACTCGACGCTCGTCGGCGGTCGCGACGGGCAACGGGCCGTCTACACCGCCGCCGGCCACCCCCACGTCAAGAAGGTCATCCCGGGCCCGATCGACGCCGGTGGCTCGGGCTCGCGCTCGGGCGTCCGGGCCAAGGCCACCCGCGCAGACGCCAACGGCAACGTCCGCATGCTGTTGCGTGACGGCTCCAGCGTCCAGGAGAACCGGATCGTCACGACCGCCCGCGAGAAGGACCTGGGCGAGGTCGTCCGCGCGGACCTGAACGAGGCGCTCCGCGAGGCCGACCTGCAGGAGTGACTCACGCGGTTGTACTCACGTGTCGGACACCTTACCCGCGACAGACTCAAACGGGCGAACCGATTAGGCTTCCAACACGTATGCGAACGACAGCCGCGGCGCTGGCGGCGGTACTCGTCCTCGCGGCCGGCACGACGGCGGGGTTCTCACAGGTAGCCACCCCCCAGGAGGGGACCGTCGTCGGCAACCCAACAGTGTCGGTCGCGGCGACGGACACGCGGGTGTCGTGGGGAGACGCACAGACCGTCCGGGTCACGCTGGCCAACGACGGCACCCTCGTCAGGGGCGGCCCCGAGCGCTTCGAGGACCGGGTGACGACCGCCCGGAGCCTCCGCGTCGAACTGGCGCGTGACCTCCTCGACCGGCAGTTGGCGAACCGGCTGACAGTCGGCGGGGAGCCGGTGTTGCTCGGGCGACTGGCTCGCGGGGAGGCACAGTCGGTCGAGTTCGCCGTCGACGTGGGGTCGACGCTCTCGCCGGACACGTACGATCTCCCGCTGCGGGTCACGTTCGCCCACGACGGGTTCGTCCGCTACGGCGACGGGGACCCGGTGTACAACGAACGCTCGCGGTCGACCGTCCTGCGAGTGCCGCTTGTCGTCGCCGACCGCCCGCGGATCGAGGTGGCTGTCGCCGACGCGACCGACCCCGTTCGGGCGGGATCGCTCGGGAACTACACGTTCACGGTCACGAACACCGGCACCGAAGCCGCGACCGACGTCGGACTGACGATGGACCTCGACGCCCCACTGTACGTCGAGAGCCCCGCCGGGACCAGCGAGGAGACCGCCGTCTTCGTCGGACGACTGGAACCGGGGGAGACGCGGTCGATGACTGTCGCCGCCGGTGCCGACAGCGCGGCGACTGCGACCACGTACCTCGCCGAACTGACGGCGTATTATCGGACGCCGGAGGGGTTCGAGCGCACAAACGACGACTTACGGCTCGGTATCCCGGTCGAGACGAGGCCGGCGGAGTGAACCTGCCACCGACTGCCGTCGGTACGGAGGGCTTCCCCGTCGACGGACCAGGCTATCCGGTGGCTTCCCCGTCGACAGGCCGAACCATCGTCCCGATCGACGGCACTTACTCGACTCGGCACCGTCGCAGCCGCCCGTCGACCCGGAATAAGTACCGCTTCAGCGCGCTGAGGGCGACGTTACTCCGCAGTAATGGTGTATACCACCGTCGAGCGGTTCCGTGGCAACCCACAGTTACCCTGCTGCTCCATCCCGGTGTGGCTGCGCTTTCCCGACCCGGACTGGACGCTCGCATCCCCGAGTCTCGCGGGGGCCGCGAGCAGCGGGAGTAACGTTTCGTTTGGCCTCCGGACGTGCTCGCGGCTCCGGAGATATGCTCGAAGTATCACAGATAGCGCTGTGAATAACAATCCCCGATCCGGCCGGAGGGGAGACGCACAGACGGGAGAGTGAGACATTCAAAAGCGCGAATCCGAGATTCGCACGGCCAAACCCTGAACAGCCCGAACCAAACACAGATGGAAATCATACAAAACAAGACAGATGATACGAACGGACAACACAGTTAGGCTCAGCGCCATCACGCTGGTGGTCGTACTCGTCGTCTCCTCGGTGACACTCGGAGGGGCGCTCGCGGCCACGGTCCAGCGCGGCGCGGGCAACGCCGGCTTCGACCCCGGCGTCGGCGGATCGAACGTCGTCACCGTCGACCAGTCGAAGCCGGTCGTCTTCCTCGGTGAAGACGACATCCAGTTCCGGGACACCGAGGGGAACCCGGTGGAACCGGCGAACCTCATCGGTGTCTCCGGTGACGCCGAGGGCCAGCCCCTCGAGTTACCGATCCCGACCGACCAGGCGCTCGGACAGTACGCGTTCGACGGCCAGGCCGCCCAGGCCGGGGTCACCGTCCAGCGCCCGCGCGTGACGGATCTCTCCGTGCTGAACGAACGCGGCATCGACGTCGAGGGCTCGTCGGTCCAGGAGGACGAGGCCCTGCTCGTCAGCGCCGAGTGGAACTTCGAGGAGGCAGAAGACCTCGAACTGATCGTCCGCGACGAGAGCGGCAACAGAGTCACCGGTGACGTCCTCGCGGAGGCGGACCAGCTCTCGGAGGCCCAGACCGCCGAGTTGACCGGCCCGTACGCGCAGTTCCCCGCCACAGTGGCCAACCCCGGCCAGCGGGGGACCGGTACCGGCGTCGTCTACCTCCAGGGGATCGGGCAGTTCACCGACGAACAACTGGCCAACGCGTCGGCGCTCGACGCGGCCTACTGGGGGCTCGACCTGAGTGACCTCGACGCCGGCCAGTACACGATCACCGTGCAGGGCTGGGACAACCTCGACTCCGGTTCCGCCTCCCAGACCACGACGGTCGAAGTGCAGACCGAAGACGACGTCTCGCTCGACCTGGACGAGGAGGCCGCCACGCGCGGCCAGCAGATCGGGTTCACGATCCGCGGTTCGAGCGCGGGTGCCCAGCACTACGTCGCCATCGAGGACGACGACTTCCGCAACAACCAGGTCGACGTCAACGTCTTCCGGGAGATCCAGGACACGATCGACCGCGGGACCGTCGACACGAACGGCGACGGGACCCCCGAGTTCGCGTGGGCCCAGATCGAGATCGACGAGGACACCGGCGTCGGCATCGGCCAGGTCGACACCTCGTACCTCGACGACGCCTCGGTCACGGTGAACCTCTACCCCGCTGACGCGACGCTCGAAGAGATCGCCGTCGACCTCGGGGACACCGAGGACGACAAGGAGATCGACGTCGACGAGGGTGACCTCGAGTTCGACTCCCCGGCCGGCACCTACATCGCCGGTTCGGAAGTCGACGTCCGCGGGTTCGGCGCCCCCGGGATCGACGACGTCGTCGTCTACGCCCGCGACCAGGGCGACTGGGAACTCGTCGACGTCGACGAGAGCGGTCAACTCGACAACGACGACACCGTCAGCGTCGACTCGACCGGTGAGTGGGAGCGCGAAGACGTCGTGCTCTCACAGGCCAGCGACATCTTCTCGATCCCCGGACGCTACCGGATCGGCGTCGTCGAGGCCGAGGACGCCCGTGACGCCGACGGGAACATCCGGACGTCGCTGACCACCTCACAGTTCAGTAGCGCGACCAGTTCGCAGTCCTCGATCATCGTCCAGGAGCCCGGACTCGACGAGGCCCGGTCCTTCCAGTCGATCAACGGACAGGTCGCCGTCGAAGACGGGACTGTCGACGTCGTGGGGGTCGCCCCCGGCCTCGACGAGGTCCTCGCGGTGATGATCGACTCGCGCGGACGCGTCGCAGTCGACCGCATCACCGTCGACGACGACGACACCTTCGAGGAGGACGACATCCCGCTGCTCACCGACGAGGGTCGCGAACTCAACGAGGGTCAGATCCGCGCTCTGATGCTCGGACTCGGCCGTGACGGGGTCGCCGGCGACGGCATCCTGCCCGGCCAGACCAGCTCCGACCTGGGTGCGCTCGAAGACTACATCAAGTCCATCGGACCCGGGCTGACCCAGGAACAGGTCCTCGAACGCATCAGGGACGAGACGACGGACGAAGTCGCCAGTGACGACCTCTCGCTGGAGGACGCGTTCCGCTACACCGACGGCTCGACCGCCATCGAGACGGTCGCCCCCGTCGGCGACGTGACGCGGGGAACGGTCCAGCAGGTCGAAGTCGGTGAAACGATGTTCGTCGCCGGGCTGACCAACCGCAAGCCCGACGACAACACCATCTCGGTCGAGGTCATCGACGGCCCGAGCGCCGACGAGTTCGACGCGAACTCCACGGACGACTGGGACCTCGACGGCCGCTGGGACGTGACGCTCAGCACCGACGGCGTCGAACCCGGCACCTACGTCGTCGAAGCCGACGACGGCGACAACACCGACACCGTCCAGGTCCAGGTCGTCGAAGCCGGCGTCGGCGGCAACGACACTGCGACGCCGACTCCGACCAACGACACGGCGACGCCCGAACCTACGTCGACGGCGACGCCCGAACCTACGCCGACGGCAACCCCGGAAGCCTCGCCGACGGCGTCCCCAACGGCCGCACCGAACGCGAGCCTCGGCAGTGTCGCCGCCGGGATCGCCCCGGGTAGCGGCGCCGCGTCGTCGCTCTCGGTGCTCGGTATACTCGCGGTCGTCTCGCTCGCTGCGGCACGAGTCTTCGACCGCCCCTAGCGCCGCGCGACGACTGTAGTGACCGCAGTCCGGCCGGCCCGAAGCGGGGACGGTCCGAACCAACCCGAAGCGGGCACGGCTCGAACCACCGGCGCGACCCGCGGGCACCCAGGCTGCGACCGCCTCGCCCGCTGGTGACCGCCGACGCTCTCACTCGTTTTTCGCATAGCGTGGGCCACGCATCGGACCACCCGACTCAGAACTCCGCGTCGAGTACGTCAGCAACGCGGCCGGCAGTGTCGTGGAGCAGGTCGACGTCGTCGGTGAACACCTCGACTGCGACCGTCCCGTCGAAGTCACCGAGATACTCCGAGACGAGGTCGTAGTCCACTTCGCCGGCGCCTATCGGCATGTGCGTATCGCCGCGGCCGCGAACATCGTGGACGTGCAGGTGCGACACCCGGTCGCCGTACCCGCACAGGAATCGCTCGACGCCGTCGTTGCCGTCTTCCATGTAGGCGTGACCGACGTCGAAACAGACGGGTGCGTCGACCTCCTCGGCGATGTCGCCCAGCACCGACAGCGGGAGGCCGTGGGCCTGGTGGCCGACGTTCTCGACGACGACCTCGACGCCGTGGGACTCGCCGGCGGCGACGATATCGTCGAGTTGCGACGCGAAGGTGGGCCGCTGGTCGGTGTCGTGGGGATTCCGGACGGTCCCGTGGAGGACGGCCTTCCGGGCGCCGAGTCGCCCCGCCCACGCCAGGAGCCGCTTCTGGTGGGCGACGATCGCCTCGTTGATCTCGGGCACCGGCGTCGAGACGTCCTGCTTGAACGGGAGGTGGACGTCGAGTGCGAGGTCCCGCTCGCCGAGCGCCCGCCGGAGTCGGTCTTCGTCGACCGAGTCGGGGACGTCGGCGGCTTCCGCGATGCCGAACTCCGCGAAGTCGAAACCCGCCGCGGTCGACTCCAGGCGGTCGAGCGAGTCACCGACCGTCACTCCGATCTCCATACCCGCGTCTGAAAGCGGGAGCGTCATTACGCTGGCGGCGACGGACCGGCGGGCGTCGTGGACTCGATGGCGGGCAGGACCCAGTTCACTCGACGGGGACCGGATCCGATTCACTCGACGGGGACCGGATCCGATTCACTCGACGGGGACCGGATCCGGCCGGTCAGTCCGTCCGGACGGAGACGAAGAGCCCCTCGCCGACCGGGAGGACGGTCGTCTCGAAGTCCGCCGCCGCCCGGACGTGCCGATAGTAGTCGGCGATCGCCGCCAGTTCCGCGTTTCCGCCGGTCGACCCGTCCGAGAGCGCCCGGTCGAGGTCGGCGGGGTCGAACCCGGGGTCGCCCGAGGAGTGGAGGACGTTGTCCGCGACGACCGCTCCGCCCACCGGAACCTTCCCGCGGGCGGCCTCGAACCCCTCGACGTAGCGGTCGTTCTCGTGGTCGAGCAAGACGAGGTCGAACGGACCGTCGTACTCCTCGACGAGCGCGACCGCGTCTCCCCGTTCGAAGCGCGCGCGGTCGGCGTACCCGGCCCGTTCGAAGTACTCGCGAGCCTGGTCGAGTTCGTCGGCATCGACCTCCGTGAGGACGAGTTCGCCGTCGGGGCCGACGACCGGCGCGACCCAGTAGGCCGAGTAGCCAAAGCCGGAGCCGAACTCGAAGACCGACGTCGCACCGGCCAGTCGCGCACAGAGCCGGAGGGCGTGACCGACCTCCCGGCCGACGGTCGGGAAACTCTCCCGGTCGGCGCGGGCTTCCATCTCCGCGAGGACGGGGTCGGCTTCGGACTCGACACCGGCCAGTGTCGAGAGCAGGTCGTCGACCGCGTCGGTGTGCAACAGCGACATACGTCGTCCTGGACGCCCACACTCATAGGCTTGCGCCCGAACGCACCCGGCCTCGATCTCCGAGACGCGCACCCTACAGGAGCGTCGCGAGAGCCTCGAAGTCCGGGAGTGTCGCCCCTTCGGCAGTCGCGTCGACGTGGACGGCCTCGAATCCGTGTGTCCGGGCCCCCTCGATATCGGGTTCGAAGTCGTCACCGACCATCACCGGCGATTCGACGTCGCCGGCGACTGCTTCGGTTGCCCGCTCGCGAGCGGCCTCGTAGATGGCCGCATCGGGCTTGGTCGCCGCGATGGCAGGGTCGTGGGAGGCGACCCGGACGTCGAAGTACTCCAGCAGCCCCTGGCGCTCGACCTTGCCGAACTGTACCTCGGGGACGCCGTTCGTCAGAATCCCGAGAGTGTGTCGCTCGGCCAGCTTCGGCACCGCCTCGGCGACGCCGGGGACAGGGTCGACCGCCTCGAACTCGCACTCGACGAGCGCGTCGGCCAGTTCGGCAGGGTCGGCATCGATGCCGAACCGCTCGCAGCCGTCCGCGAACGCTCGCCGGTAGGGGTCGTCGGCGAACGCACCGAAGTGGTGGAAGAAGCGTTCGTCGTAGTAGTCGAGCCAGTCGTCTTCGACACGACCGGCGACCCGTTCGACCGCTCGTTCCAGGATGGCGTCGTACTCGCCGGACCAGCGCACGAGCGTGCCGTCGACGTCGAAGAAGATCGCAGTCACGAGCCCAGTGTCCGACCGACCGGGGAAAAGTCTGTCCGGAGCGTGCACGACGGTGGCGTGCACCCCGGCGGGACGGATATCGACCGCCGTTCAGTCGGGGTCGACCGGCTTGCCGTCCTCGGTCGGGGGCGCGACGTGGTCGATGTAGGATTCGGCGTCGGGGTCGTTCACTCGCACCCGGACGTGGATCTCGCCGAGTTCGTCCGGTTCGCCGACGGAGAAGTTGACGACTTCCTCGAAGGCGGCCTGTTTCTTCAGGTCGAACGCGAACGTATCCCCCTCGAGTGACCCGAGGAAGACCCCGCGGGCGGTGTCGAGGATCTCCTGGCGGTGGAGTAACTCCGAGAGGTGCTCCAGGTCGTGGGCCGTCGCGCGCAACTCGCCGTGACCCTCCTCGGTCTCGGCGTTCGGGAGGACCCGGCGGATGGCGTCGGCGACTCTGTCCGTGACTTCGGTGTCGTAGACTGGCGCCGTCGCCTCGACGTCGACGCTGTAGACGGTGCTCATGAGTCGGGAGCGGGTTCGGTAGTGGAATCGGTCGCGGGTTCGGTAGTAGAGTCGGTTCGAACGCTCTCGACGCCGTCCGTGAGCAACGTGCGGATCCGGTCGTGGAACTCCCCCAGGGTGCCGTCGTTGCGGACCGTGACGTCGGCCATCGCCATGGCCTCTCCCATCCCGAAGCCGAGTTCGCGCTCGTCGCGCTCGTCGATGGACTCGCCGCCCTCTGCTGCAGTGGCGTCCCGGCCCCGCAGGTCGAGGCGCTCGGCGCGTTCCTCGTCGGGGGCCGTGATCTCCACGAGGACGAACTCGTCACCGAAGGCCTCGACGAAGCGCTCGACCTCGACGTCCGAGCGGATGCCGTCGACGACGACCGTCTCGCTGTCGGTGAGGTGGTCCTCGATCAGCGGGAGCGACGCCTGTGCGATGGCGTCCGGGCCGTTCTCCTCGCGGAGGGTCCGTGCCATCTCGCCGTGGTTCGTCGCCGGGTCGAGACCCCTGTCCCGGCAGGCCTGGCGGATGACGTCCCCCATCGTCACGACCGGGAAACCCAGCTCGCGGGCGACCGCCGCCGCCTCGCTCTTGCCGCTCCCCGGTAACCCCACGGTACCGATGACTGTCATTGGTCGTGGTACTCCCAGCCCGCGCATAAGAACTGCGTCTCGTCGGTCCGCTCCGAGAGCCGCCACTGTGGTCGCGGTCGAGTCGTCGAGTCCACTGTCCCGGGGAGAGAGCGGTCGACACAGTCGCGTTCACAGCCCGGGGAGAGAGCGGTCGGCACAGTCGCGTTCACAGCAGGTGATACACGCTAGAGCGCGACGACGGAGATCCCGGCGAAGAAGACTGTGATCGCGACGGCCGCGAGCACCAGCGCGAGCAGTTCGCGGCGGCCCGTGGCCGTCGTCCGGGGAGCAGCGTGAAAAGCGACTCGCCGCCGACGCCGGAGCACGTACCGAACCGCGCGGCCGATTTTTTTACGACGGGCGGTCGTAACCGGTCCGATGAGTCCGGTCGGATGTACGACCGGTGTCTCGCGAAGATCCAGGCCCTCCTCGTCACCGCCGGCACGTTCCTCGCGTTCGCGCCGATGATCCTGCTGGGCTACGGGGGGTTGCCCCGGCGATACGGCGTCTACCCCGAGGAGTTCGTCGCGTTCCAGCAGGTCGCCTCCGTCGGCGCGTTCGTCATCGGCGCCGGCGTGGTCGTCGTCCAGGGGCCCGCGTCGGCCCCGTCGTCGAGGACGCCGACGTCTGGAACCGCAAAGAGACCGACCAGTTCACCCGCGAGTGGCAGTGGTTCGAAGACCGACTCGAATGCCGTGAGGAGTGAGGAGTGAGGAGTGGTACTCCAGCCCCGCTACGGCGTCCCGAGGACGGCCTTGTACATCTCGCGGACCGTGTAGTAGTCTTCGACCTCTTCGGCGGCCTCCCGGTAGAACTCGTCCTCCTCGCGTTCGACCTCGTCGCTCACGTCGAACTGGTGTTCCTCGTAGAAATCCGAACTCGCGCCCATGCTGCGCATGATGAGATAGAAGTTTCGCGGGTGGAAGACGAGCAGGTCCTCGACGTCGCTCTCGTTTTGCGTCGGGTCGACGCTCGCGTCGAAGCCGGCGGCGTCGAACCGCTCTTCGAGGTGCTCGACCCGCGGGCTCACGTCGATCGACGTCACGTCCTCCCAGAAGGCCGTCTCGCCCGAGCCGTACCGGTAGTGGACGGCGATGAAGTCGTAGATCGACTCCCACTCCCGGCGCACCCACTTGTTGAAGTCCGTCCTGATGGCGTCGTCGGCGACCCGGCCGCGCCCCGAGAGGAGGTTCGAGAGCGTCATCGCCGCCTGGAGGTTGGCCGTCAGCCCCGTCGACTGTAACGGCTCGACGAACCCCACCGCGTTGCCGATGGTCACGAGGTTCCCCTGCCAGGGGTGTTCGTAGTAGCCCGACGTGAACTCGTATTTGGCGACGTCCTCGGGGTCCACGTCGCCGTCGACTTCGTCGAGGAACTCGGCCAGTGCCGTCTCGTCGTCGACGTACTCGGAGGCGAAGACGTAGCCCCGGTCGCGGTTGTCGTAGGTGTCGATCTGCCAGAACCAGCCGTTGTCGCCCGTCTCGACGACCGTCGCGGGGACGATATCGTCGAGGGTGTGGTCGACGCGCACGTTGAACGCGGTGTCCAGCGGGAGGTCGAAATCGTTGAACTCGTCGTCGAGTTCGCCCTTGAGCGCGCGGGTGAATCCCGAGGCGTCGACGAAGAGGTCCGACTCGTAGGCCTGACTCTTCGAGCGGACGCGCTCTATCCGGCCGTCCGCGGTGTCGACGGCGGTGATCTCGTCGTCGACGAGCGAGACGTCCCGTTCGCGACAGAGTTCGCGCAGGAAGGAGTTGAACCGCTCGGTGTTGAGGTGGTAGGCGACGTTGTTGTACTTGAACGTGCCGCCCTTCTGGACCGAGTAGAACCACGGCGACTTGCCCTGTTCGACGATCTCCTCGCACTTGGTCCGGTGGTCGGGGCTGTCGTAGAGGTTCTCGTAGAAGTGATAGGACGTCTCGACGGCGTTCGGGGTGTCGCCGGCCGGGAACTTGTCGCCGACGTCGAAGGGGTAGTGGAAGGGTTCGTAGCCACACCAGTCTCTGAAGTAGACCGTCGCCTTCCAGACGGGTTTGACCTCGGAGACGAAGCGCTGTTCCTCGATGTCGAGGCTGTCGTGGAGGAGTCCGAAGATCGCCACGTACGTGCTCTTGCCCACCTGCGGGATCTCCTGGCCGAAGTCGTCCACCACCGAGATATCGAGTCCCGGATTCAACTGCCTCAGCGCGAGTCCCGTCAGCAACCCCGCGTCGCCCCCGCCGACGATGGTCACGTCGTCGATAACGTCACTCATGCCTTGCTCACCGTGAGTCCCTCTCACAAGTATACCTTTCGAGAGTGCTACCTCGTATCCCGGTCACCAGGTTCGGATGCCGGTCACCGGGATCGTATGTCAGTCGTTGCGGTCGTGTGCCGGGGACCGTGGCCGTCCAAACTGGTTAGGCAGGATCAGTATATTCGTGGCCGACGTATGGGTCGTATGGATTCAGCCGACGGTCCCCGGTCGTCGGTCGAGGCGCGCGTCGCCGGGGGGTCGGTCGAGCGCTTCCTCGAGGGCGTCGAGCGTGTGTCGGCGCCCGACCGGGAGACCGTCGAGACGGCGCTGGCCGACTGTGGCGTCGGGTCGGTCCGCTCCGAAGAGTGGTATCCGCTGTCGGCAGTGCTCGACGCCGTCGGAGTGGTCGTCGAAGCCGTCGGGACCGACGCGGTCGCTGCGGGCGGACGGTGGTGTGGCGAAGTGGTGGCCGCCGACGCGACAGGGGTCCCCGAGGCACTCGCCACGCTCGACGAGACCTACCGGCGCCACCACCGCGGCGACGCCGGCGGGTACGGTTTCCGCCAGATCGGCCCCACGGACGGCCGCGTCGAGTGTTCGACCCCCTATCCCTGCGTCCTCGACCGCGCGCTCGTCGAGGGTGTGGCGAGGACGGCCGCCGACGGCTACGTCAGCCTCGTCGAGGTCAGCACCTGCCGCGACGACGGCGCCGAGCGCTGTACCTACGAACTGTCGTGGTAACGGAGTCTTATCGTAACCGTTCGTACGTGCGCAGGTGTCAGTTGTTTCGTGTGGGGTGGAAGAAAGTACCTCCAGCGACAGCACCGCACTCGACATCGAGAGTTGAACGCCCTCGAGCCGCTCGCGGTCGCTGAGCAGGATAATCTCGCTGAGCGACCGCGAGCACGCCGAGGGCTTCCGTCCCACGACGTCGAGTGCGGTCACGGCGAGCACGACTGCGGTCGCGACGATCTGAGAAGGGCCGATTGTTACCTCTACACCCTGCATCGAACGGCTATTTCAACCGTCTCAACTCCGAACTCGTCGCGAACCCACCCCTTCGTTTCGCGATACCATCACCGTCCGGTCTCCCGGTTGGGGTCGACGTGCGTTCACTTCCGCCGCGGTTTGCGAACCTTCTTGTCCGAGGCCGACTAACTCCGGCCCCAGTCAATGGCCCGAGCGGAGAACACCGAGCTGATAGACGCCTTCGAGGAGTTCTACCGGGATTACTACCGCAACGAGATCGGTGAACTCGCCCAGCAGTACCCGTCCGAACGGAAGTCCCTCCACGTCGACTGGGAGGACCTCTGGAGTTTCGACTCGGATCTGGCGGACGACTACCGCGCCCACCCAGAGGAGTTCCAGGACTACGCCGAGGAGGCCCTTCGCCTGTACGACCTCCCGGTCGACGTGAAACTCGGGCAGGCCCACGTCCGCGTTCGGAACCTCCCGGACCACACCGACATCCGCGACATCCGCGCCGACCACCGCGGCCAGCTCATCTCCGTCCAGGGCATCGTCCGCAAAGCGACGGACGTCCGCCCCAAGATCACCCAGGCCGCCTTCGAATGCCAGCGCTGTGGCACCCTCACGCGCATCCCCCAGCAGACCGGCGACTTCCAGGAACCCCACGAGTGCCAGGGCTGTGAACGCCAGGGACCGTTCCGCATCAACTTCGACCAGTCCGAGTTCGTCGACGCCCAGAAGATCCGCGTCCAGGAATCCCCCGAAGGGCTGCGGGGCGGCGAGACGCCCCAGGCCATCGACGTCAACATCGAGGACGACATCACCGGCGAGGTGACGGCGGGCGACCACGTCACCGTCGTGGGGGTGCTGAAACTCGACCAGCAGGGCAACGACCGCGAGAAATCCGCGATGTTCGACGTCTACATGGACGGCGTCGACGTCACCATCGAGGACGAACAGTTCGAGGAGATGGACATCACCGAACAGGACAAGCGCAAGATCATCTCCCTGTCGGACGAAGACGACCTCTACGAGAAGATGGTCGGCGCTATCGCGCCCTCTATCTACGGCTACCCCCAGGAGAAACTCGCTATCATCCTGCAACTGTTCTCGGGCGTCACGAAACACCTCCCCGACGAGTCTCGCATCCGCGGGGATCTGCACATGCTCCTGATCGGAGATCCCGGTACTGGGAAGTGCCTCAAGGGAGATACGCTCGTGACGCTGGCCGACGGGTCTCGAAAGCCGATCCGCGACATCGTCGAGGCGAATCTCGACGACCCGAAACCGGTCGACGACGGGGTGTGGGATTCGGCCGACTTCGAGGTGCCGTCACTGCGAGACGACGGGACGATAGCTTCCCAGCAGGCGACGAAAGTCTGGAAGCGCGAAGCGCCCGACCAGCTGTACCGGATCCGGACTGCGAGAGGAACTGAGGTCGAAGTAACGCCGTCACACCCGTTGTTCGTCCAGCAAGATGGATCACCGACAGCGATCCGCGCCGACGAACTTCAGGAAGGGACGTTTGTCGCGACTCCCGCTCGGTTGTCACCCGATGAGGACGATACGCTCGACATCGACTATCGACGATCGAAAGCACACGATGTCCCGCTGGATCTACCAGAGGAATGGACGCCATCGCTCGCTCGACTCGTCGGGTATATTGTCGCAGAGGGTCACGTTGTGTTGCGTGACGATCACACCGGGGATATCAGGGTCACGAACAACGACCGTGCGGTGCTGGACGACGTGAAGGAGGCGCTGGGGAACCTCGGCGTGAACTACACGGAGGAAGGGCCGCGTGAGAACAAAGACGCACTCCGAGTCCGCTGTAACTCCGGTCAACTTGCGAGCTTCCTCGAAAACCTCGAACCGGCGATCCTCGAACTTTCCGCGAAACAGCGTGTCCCCGACGCGATCATGCGCGCAAGTGAAGTGACGAAACGGTCGTTCCTCAAAGCCTACGTCGAAGGTGAGGGGCACGTATCGGCGAAACAACGTGAGATCGCAGTCGCATCGATGAGTCGCCGCCTCCTCGACGACGTCCGGACGATTCTTCGTGCCTTCGATATCGAGACGCAACTCGATTCGCGGGCCAATGGTAGCTACCGCCTGCGAATCAGTGGACAGGACTTCATCAGTTACGTCGAAGAGATCGGCTTCGTAACCGACCGGAAATCGAGCGCAGCAGGCGCTTTTGACGACGTCCCAGAGAACACGAACACGGACATTGTGCCGATCGATGGCTGTGACCTCCGCCAGGTCCGAGAGGCACTTGCGCTCACTCAGTCCGAATGCGGTCTTCCACGACCGACGTACCTCCACTACGAACGCGGTGACCGAAATCCGAGCCGCGAGGGTTTGCGAACTGTAGTCTCTGCCTTCGAAGACCGTCTCGCCGATCTCCGAGAACAGCGAACCGCCATCGAACGTGGGGATTGGAGTGCAGTCGAAACGCTCCGTCGAGAACTCGGCCTCTCTCAGGCCGACCTCGCAGCCGAGATGTCCGTCTCACAGACGGCGGTCAGTTACTACGAGCGCAACGGCGTCGCTCCGGACGGTGGCCAGACTGTGGAAGCAAAACAGGTGATCCTCGATCGGCTTGACGATGCGCTCGCTGTCGAGGCCGACGTTCGTGCCCTGCGGTCGCTGGTCGAGAACGACATCTCCTGGGAACCGATCGAGAGTATCGAAGCGGTGGATCCTGACGACGAATGGGTCTACGACCTCGAAGTTGCTGGCACCCACAATTATCTCTCGAACGGAATCGTTTCCCACAATTCACAGTTATTATCATATATTAGGAATATTGCCCCAAGATCCGTATATACATCAGGAAAAGGATCGTCCAGCGCTGGGCTCACCGCTGCCGCTGTTAGAGATGATTTCGGTGAAGGACAACAGTGGACGTTAGAGGCTGGAGCTCTCGTTTTGGCCGATCAAGGGATCGCCGCAGTCGACGAGCTAGATAAGATGAATCCGGACGATCGTAGCGCAATGCATCAGGCACTTGAACAACAATCTTATCATCAAAATTCAGAAATACTTCTATCTAATGGTCAAAGAGTAGAAATCGGCGAGTTCGTCGACGAACGGATGGCCGCCAATCCGGACGAGGTCACGGACGGGGTCGACTGCGAGATACTGCCAGTCGACGACGTGGGCGTCCACTCGGTCGACCTGGAGACGAACGACGTCACCAAAACCGCCGTCGACAGGGTCAGTCGCCACGAGGCACCCGACGAGTTCGTCCGGGTGACGTTCTCGAACGGTCGGGACGTCCTCGTCACGCCCGAACACCCGATGTTCGTCGAGGACGACGGTGAAGTGGGGACCGTCGACGCACGGGAGATCGAGGAAGGCGCGTTCGTCCCCGCCCCACGAAAACTCCCCAACTCCGCCGAACCCGTCGCACTCGACGAGGAAGCACACGTTGGTAAGGAGAAAGACGTCGATCTGCCCGACGAGTTGACGCCCGAGCTCGGGGAGATCCTGGGCTTTCTCACCGCCGAGGGTCACTCCTACGTCGGGTCGACGCATCACATCGGCTTCTCGAACCAGGACGAGCGCCTGCTGGAGCGGATGGACGCGCTGATGACCGACGTCTTCGGGATGTCGAGCAGCGACCACACCAACGACGCCGGGACGGTGACGAAGTGCTGGGTCTCGACCAAACTCTACCGCTGGTTCGAGTCGAACTTCCCCGAAGTGATGCACACGGCGCGGGACAAGCGGCTGCCCTCGGCGGTGCTGGGGGCGTCCGAAGAAGTGATCCGCCGGTTCCTCGTCGGCGCGTTCGCGGGCGATGGCGGCGTCGAGAGCGAGGCGATGTGCATCTCGACGGCATCGGAGGGGCTCGCCGAGGACTACGCCGACGCGATGGCGAAGATAGGCGTCGCGTCGCGGATCCACTACAACTCGACCGAGGACTCCTGGAAGACGTACGTGATGGGCGACTCGACCGAGCGGTTCGTCGAACAGGTGGTCGAGCCCGCCGACGACCGCCACGAGAAGGCACAGGCGTTCGCCGAGCGGAGCACGAGCGCCCTCGAAGACCGCTGTGACCTGCGGTACTACCGCGTGACGGACGTCGAGACGGTGCCCAACGAGGGCGAGTACGCCTGCGACTGGGTGTACGACGTGACGGTCGAACCGACGAACACCTTCGTGAGCCAGGGCGTCGTCCTCCACAACTCCATCAGCATCAACAAAGCGGGGATCAACGCCACACTCAAATCGCGGTGTTCGCTCCTGGGCGCGGCAAACCCCAAGTACGGCCGCTTCGACCAGTACGAACCCATCAGCGAGCAGATCGACCTGGAACCGGCGCTCATCTCGCGGTTCGACCTGATCTTCACCGTCACGGACCAGCCCGACGAGGAGGAAGACCGGAACCTGGCCGAGCACATCCTGACGACGAACTACGCCGGCGAGTTGCACACCCACCGCACCGAGGTCAACACGTCGAACTACAGCCCCGAGGAGGTCGAAAACGTCACCGAGGACGTCGCGCCGACCATCGAGGCGGATCTGTTGCGCAAGTACATCGCCTACGCCAAGCGCAACTGCTTCCCGACGATGACCGAGGAGGCCCGGGAGGCCATCCAGGAGTTCTACGTCGACCTGCGGCTGGAGGGTGCCGACGAGGACGCCCCGGTCCCGGTGACGGCCCGGAAACTCGAAGCGCTCGTTCGACTCGCCGAGGCGAGCGCCCGGGTACGGCTGTCCGATAGCGTCACCGAGGAGGACGCCGAGCGGGTCATCACGATCGTCCGCGACCAGATGGAAGACATCGGCGTCGACCCGGAGACGGGTGAGTTCGACGCGGACGTGGTCGAGGCGGGGACCTCCAAGAGTCAGCGCGACCGGATCAAGAACCTGAAACACCTCATCGACGACCTCGAGGAGGAGTACGACGAGGGTGCGCCGGTCGACGTGGTGGTCGAGCGCGCCGAGGAGATCGGCATGGAGACGGGCAAGGCCGAACACGAGATCGAGAAACTCAAACAGAAGGGCGAAGTCTACGAACCCAGCACAGACCACCTCCGGACGACCTGAACGGGGCGACGCGGGAACGTCGAGACACCGGAGACGGACCACAGACGACGGCCACTGACGACACTACCACAGCATGGACCGCATCTCGGCACTCAGGAACATCGAGGACGCCCTCGGGGAGTTCGAGGCCGGCGAGACGGACCTGTCGACGCTGGAGCGCGAGGTCCAGGGAATCCTGCGGACGTACGCCACGGAGTTCGACGGGGAGCTGTCGGCCTACCGGGCGGAGGGGGGCGGCGCCGACGGCGTGGTCGTCCTCGCGAGTTCCGGACAGGAGGCCCGCGAGCGAGTCCGCGACCTGGTCGCCGACCCGGGACGGTTCGACGTCGAACCGGTCGAATGAGATATCGAAGTCGACTCCGCTGACCGCCCGCTGGCGCGCGGTGTGTCGGACGCGAGGGGCGAGAAGCGAAGCGTTTTACTTCGGCGGTTACACGATTGTGGTATAGCACGGACAGACGATGGACGTACACACGGAACTCGGCGACGCGCGGAACGTACTCCTCTCGGCACCCTCGCTGACGGGTGGCGAGCGGGAGGTCTGTACCGACCTGTTGCTGGGTGCCGACCCCGCGGAGACGAGCGTCCTCTGGGTGACGTTCCGGCGCGACCCCGGAGCCTGCATCGAGCAGTGGACGGCGGCGACCGACGACGAACCGCGGAACGCGGCGGTCATCGCCGTCGGCGACACGGTCCCGGCGGTCGACGTCGAGTGGGCCGACGTCGAGTCGGTCTCCTCGGCGAGTGACCTCACGGGACTGGGGATCGAGATCGGCGAGTTCCTCTCGCAGTGGGACGGGAACGTCGTCGTCTGTTTCGACTCGCTGACCACGATGCTCCAGTACGTCGAGGTCGAGACGGCCTACGAATTCCTCCACGCCATCACCGGCCAGCTCTACGCCGCCGACGCCCGCGCGCACTTCCACGTCGATCCGAGCGCCCACGACGCGCAGACTGTCGACGCCATCACCTCCCTGTTCGACGCCGTGGTCGAACTCGGTGAGGACGAACCGACAGTCAGAAAACGGGCGCTCATCGGCTGACGCGCCTGTCACATCGACCTTCCCGTACCGGTCTCCCCGAACCGACTTCACCGAAGCGCATCCCTCGAACTGCGGTCGCCGTTTCTGGCAACTGTCCGATACTTTTATGTCAATCGGCAGTGAATCTCCGCGTCGTGTTACTGGTGGTGACGTACTCGCGGGCGGCTCGGGGGAGTCTCCGGAACGTCTGCCGGACGCACGAAGAGACTGTGGTCCGGCGGTTCGGGCGGGTGGCGTTGCTCCACGAGACAGCCTTCGCCGCCTTCCAGGCGCTCCGACTGCGGGCGAAACACGGGAGCGACGTCCAGATCGAGCGGACCGAGCCGTTCAACGAGTTCGAGGCGGTCGACGAGGAGGTCCGGGTCGCCGCACGGGCCTACGGGGAGCGCGAGACGCCGTCGCTGCCCTACGCGACGTTCGCCGCCCGGAACGACCACCCCGAACCTGGCGACCTGCGGGACAGGGAGCTATGAGTGGTCAGGAAAACGCCGGGGTCGACAGACAGGGAGACGCTACGACAGACAGCCAGGGGGACGCTGCGACAGACAGCCAGGTGACGGATTCGGCCGATAGTCGGACGACCGGCGTTGCCGGGGGTTCGGTCGTCGTCGAGACGTCGGACTGCCGGCTGTCGGGGCGGGTTATCGACCTCCGCGAACGGACAGAGAGGGCGGTTTCCGCCGAACGGGTCGTCGCGGCCGTCCGGCGTCGTCGGGGCGACAGGGTAGACGAACCAGACGAGGAGACGACCGTAGCTGGCCCCGACCCGCAGGCGGACATGGGTGGCCCTGACCTCGTGGTGCAGTGTCCCGACCCCGGACCGGCCCACGAACACGTCGGACTCGTCGAACCGGGGATGGCCCTCCGAACTCGGACGGCACTGGCTGCTGCGGCCCGGTCGCGCGGGGTGTCGCCACCACAGGACGAGGAACTGGCGACGGTCCGGGCGAAACTCGCGGACCTGAGCGTCCCGGAAGTCGATACACAGGCGGCTCGCGAACGCCTCGCGGGAACCGAGTCGGCCGTCGAGGCGGGACGAGAGCGTGTCGCGACGATCCGTGGACGCCTCCAGGCCGCCCGCGACGCAGGCCGTGAGACGGACGAGCTTCGCGAAGAGCTACGGGCGGCGGCGCGCGGTCTCTCGGAGGTCGAGACCGAGCGCGCGGCGGCCCGAGAAGAACTCGAAAGGGCCGAGCGACGCGCCAGGGAAGCCCGTGACGCACGTGACCGTCGCCGTCGACTCGAAGACCGCGCGGCGAACCTGGAACGTGCAGCCCGGGCTCACCTCGTCGACACGATGCGCGAGGAGTACGCGACGGCTGTCGCCGCAGTGCCGAGGTCAGGGGTGAGCGACGAACGCGACAGTGGTTCGGTGGCCCCTTTCGATGCGGACCCGGTGACGGCAGCCCTGGCGGTCGGACGGGTGGCTGAACTCCGCGCGCCGGTCGTGCTGGCGGTCGACCGGTTCGAGAGCCCGAACGCGGCGGCCGACTGGCTCGACGCACCTGTCGTTCGGGTCTGACCAGGTTGACATCGTACTGTCCCCGGTCTGGTGGACGCTTTCTATATAAGTTACTGGCCCATTTTGGTATAAAGTTTAAGTAAACAGCAAAAACAATTGTTTCCTATGAAAAGCAACTCGAATATCGTGGCGGGAGGTGGATCGGAGATTACCCTGGATATCCCGGCCCAGGACACGACTCTCTTCAGGAGTCAGGCGGTCCACGACGCCCTCTCGTTTTTATGTCGGTACCATACCGACGAGTTCTCGGTCACAGAACTCACCGAAGTCGTCGACTACTCTCAACCCAGTGTCTCGAAAGCCATCGACGTCCTCGTCGGAAACGACCTCGTCGTCGAACGTCGCGAAGGAACCACCCGGACAGTCCATATCAATCGCGGCCGTCTCTCCCGGCCCGACGACCCGTTGCTTCGGATTCCCCAGGCGGAATTTCAGCCGCCTGTTCGAGCTGCCGTCGAGGAGCTGCGAGAGAGACTCGACGGGGTCGTCGGGATCGTTCTGTTCGGTAGTGTCGCGCGAGGGAGCGCCGACCGGCGTAGCGACGTCGACCTCTGGGTGCTGGTCGAAGCGGACCGGATGGCGAATCAGCGAACCGCGAACCGCGTCCGCCAGGATCTCGAAGACCGGGAGTTCGACGCGGGCCGGTACGCATACGAGATCGACGTCGAAGCGTTGCCGGCCGTTCCGAACTACGCCGACGAACTGAGAGACGTCCTCAGTGACGGGATCGTTCTCTACGGGACGGAAAAATTCGATACAGTTCGGCAGATGGTCTTTCACGGTGATCTCGATGGGTGACGCGTCTGACCCGAACGCTATCACCGAGGCACTGGTGGCAGCTATCGACGCGTTCAACGAGGAAGGATACGGCGCTCCGACGCGTGAAGCGGCGATCGATCCCGATGCGGACTGGAAGTCACAGCTCACGAAAGCCTGTCGACTCCTGGCAGCCGTCGAACGTATCGAAGGGCAGGGATTCTACACCGCGACCATCGAGTTGTGCTTCGGTGCGACCGAGCGGTCAGTCGAAGCCTACGCGCTGGCTGAAGGCGGCGACAACCTCGATACCTTTCACGACCACACGTACTGCTACGACCGTGCCACCGCTCTCGGCCTCCTTTCGGCCACGACGACGGATGATCTGCGACAACTGTACGACACCAACCGCACCGACAGTTACTACGGCGGCCGTCGACCCACAGAACAGCAGGCAGACGCGATGCGACGCCTCTCTCGAAGTGTCCACGAGCACGTTACGAATCAGATCCGGGAGGGGGGCGTCTGTGCCTGTGAATCCGCAAACTGAGATCTGCTGTGTGAGTGACGATGGCACCTTGCCCGCAAGTTTATATCCGGGAACGGGACCAGGGCCGCCATGGTCACGCTCGACTGGGAGACCGACCGGACGGACGGCGTGACGCTCGTCCGGCTGTACGTCACGGCCGAGGACCGCCGACGGGTGCGCATCGAGAACCGGCTCGACGGACCGGTCTGGCCGCCACGGGAGGAGGGCCAGCCCGCGGCCGGCTGGGACGACGACGCCTTCGAGGGAGTGGTCGCGCCCGACCACCGGCTCGTCGCGGGCTACGCGACACCGGCACAGCCGGCGGACCCACCTGCGGAGGTCGTCGCGGACGACCCGGCCGACGCCGAGACAGCGCCCGGTCCCGTCGGTGCTGAGGCGGTCCAGGCCGGCGGGACGACCGACCGCGCTACCGCGACCGACGGCGGGAGCAGCGGGGGCGGCGGGACGGGCACGCTCGGGAGACGGGACAACGGCGACGGGCGAGCCACTGGACCCGAAACCGTGGAGTCGGCAGACGACGAGCCGACCCCGGCAGACGTCGTGCGCTCGCTGGGTGATCCGGTCGTCCCGCGCGAGGCCGTGCCGTTCCCCGACGCGCCGGACGACGCGGAGGGTCGGGAGGCGGACGTTCGGGAAGACGAGTCGGCTGTCACACCCAGTGACGAACGGCATGACGAACCCGTAGCCCCGCCGTCCGACGAATCGACGGACGCCCACGAGGAGGAGCCGGTCGATCCGTTCGAGGGCGGGGCAGGGGACGAGTCCGAACCGCCGTCGTCCGGGGACACGTCCGGTGGTGGTGAGTTCGACGCCGGCGCCCACGACGGTTCGGTCGCGGAGGACCCGGTCGAGGACGGGAGCGGCGGGGCCGAGGACGATACCGGCGAGAGCGACGATTCGGCGTCGTCACGAGAAAGAGCGGTCTCACCGCCGGACGGAGCGTCGGCGCCCCGGACGGACGCGCAGCTGGTCGTACCCGGTGCCGTTCGCGCGTGGTTACGCGACGTCGACCGTCGGCTGGCCGCCCTGGAGCGCCGCCGGGCGGCCGAGGGAGTCGAGCCCGACTCGACGGTCCAGATCGCCGTCGCCGGGGACCGGCGGGCGCTCGCCCGTGTCGCCGACCGCGTCGAGACACTCGTCGGCCGGGCAGAGGCAGTCGAGCGAGAGGCGAGAGACCCCGGGAACGACGGCGGGCGATGATACTCGCGGTCGTCGGTGGCAAGGGCGGTGTCGGGAAGTCGACGGTCGCGTACAACCTCGGCGCGCACCTGGACGCCGTCGTCGTCGACGCGGACCTGGCGATGGCCGACCTGCCGGGCGCACGCGGCCCCGACCTCCACGACGTCCTCGCGGGTCGTGCCGCGCCGGTCGAGGCAGTCCGTGAGGGTGGCCCCGTCGCGATGCTGCCCTGCGGGCGGTCGCTCGTCGGCGCGCGCGCCTGTGAACCGACAGCGCTCGTCGACGCCGTCGAGACGGTCAGGGACGCCTACGGCCGCGTCGTCGTCGACTGTCCCGCGGGCATGAGCGGCGACGTCGGGCTGGGGCTCCTGGTGGCCGACGCCTGCGTACTCGTCACCGCACCGACGCCCGAGGCGCTGGGCGACGCGCTCCGGGCGCGGGCACTGGCGCGGGAACTCGACGCCGGACTGGTGGCAGTCGTGCTCAACCGGGGTACGGACGAGGCACCGACCGAGACGATCGCGAACAGGCTCGGCGCGCCCGTCACGGTCGTCCCCGACGATCCCGTCGTCGCGAACGCACAGGCCGCGGGGGTCCCGGTCGCGACGGCGGCACCCGATACACCGGCTGCCGGCGCCTTCGCCGACCTCGCCGACTCCGTCGAGCGGGCCTCGGTCGCGTCCGGTCGTCGATGAGAACGCTCTTTCCGACCGGTGTCGCCGAACCGGTCGCAGGTCCGATCGTGGCTGGCCGTGACGGGGTCACGTCGCGTCGGCGTCGCGTGCATCGCTCCGCATAGTTTTTAGGGGGAACGCCCGGTACGGGGAGGTATGTTCGAGAAGGTCCTCGTCGCGAACCGCGGCGAGATCGCCGTTCGCGTGATGCGTGCCTGCGAGGAACTGGGCGTGGGCACCGTCGCCGTCTACAGCGAAGCGGACAAACACTCCGGACACGTCCGCTACGCCGACGAGGCCTACAACGTCGGCCCCGCCCGGGCGGCGGATTCGTACAACAACGGGGAAGCGGTCATCGAGGCAGCGAAGAAGGCCGACGCCGACGCGATCCACCCCGGCTACGGGTTCATGGCCGAGAACGCCGACTTCGCCGCTCGCGTCGAGGAGACCGACGGGATCACCTGGGTTGGACCCTCCTCCGAGGCGATGGAACGACTCGGCGAGAAGACCCACGCCCGGCAGGTGATGCGGGAGGCCGACGTCCCCATCGTCCCGGGCACCACCGAGTCCGTCGAGGACGCCGAAGAGGTCCGGGAGTTCGGGGAGGAACACGGCTTCCCCGTGCTGATCAAAGCCGAGGGTGGGGGCGGCGGGATGGGACAGAAGATCGTCGAGAGTCCCGAGGACGCAGAGGAGATGCTCGAGACTGCCCAGCGCGAGGGCGAGGCGTACTTCTCGAACGCGTCGGTGTATCTGGAGCGCTTTCTCGACAACGCGCGTCACGTCGAGGTACAGATCATCGCGGACAAACACGGCAACGTCCGCCACGTCGGTGAACGGGACTGTTCGCTCCAGCGCCGCCAGCAGAAGGTCATCGAGGAGGGCCCCAGTCCCGCGCTCACCGACGACCTGCGCGACCAGATCCGGAACGCCGCGCGACGGGGCGCCGACGCCGGGGGCTACTACAACGCCGGCACCTTCGAGTTCCTCGTCGAGGACGAGCAGCGCAACGAGGAGGGACTGCTCGACGCCGACACCGACTTCTTCTTCCTCGAAGTCAACACGCGCATCCAGGTCGAACACACCGTCACGGAGGAACTCACCGACATCGACCTCGTGAAGTGGCAGATCCGGGTCGCCGACGGCCAGGAACTCACCTTCGAACAGGACGACGTGGAACTGGAGGGTCACGCGATGGAGTTCCGGATCAACGCCGAGAACGCCGCCGACGAGTTCGCGCCCGCGACCGGCGGCGAGTTCGAGATCTACGACCCGCCGGGCGGTATCGGCGTCCGCGTCGACGACGCACCGCGCCAGGGTGACGAACTGGTCACCGACTACGACTCGATGATCGCGAAGCTCATCACCTGGGGCGAGGACCGCGAGGAGTGTATCGCCCGCGGGAAGCGCGCACTCGCCGACTACGACATCCAGGGGTTCCCGACGATCATCCCCTTCCACCGGTTGATGCTCACCGACGAGCCGTTTCTCGACGGTCGGCACACGACGAAGTACCTCGACGACGACCTCGACCCCGAGCGCATCGACGCCGCACAGGAACGGTGGGGGACCGAACCCGTCCCCGGCGAGGGAGCCGACGGAGACGAGGACGAAGAGGTGGTCGAACGGGAGTTCACCGTCGAGGTCAACGGCAAGCGCTTCCAGGTCAACCTCGAAGAACGGGGTGCCCCGGCTATCCCGGTCGGCGACGTCGAGACCGGTGGCGACGGGGCGAGCAGACCCGGGCCCGGCCGCCCCGATTCGAGCGACGATTCGGGCGGGGACGGTGGCGCGGCCGCCGAGGGCGAGGAGATCGCCGCCGAGATGCAGGGGACAATTCTGGAGGTCAACGTCGCGGAGGGCGACGAGGTCGGCGCCGGCGACGTGCTCTGTGTCCTCGAAGCGATGAAGATGGAAAACGACATCGTCGCCGAGCGCGGCGGCACCGTCACCCACGTCGGCGTCAGCGAGGGCGAATCCGTCGACATGGGCGATACGCTGTTCGTCCTGGACTGAGCACGTCGCTCAGTACGGGTGAGAAAGATAATAATCGACTCTTTTCAGATTGTCGTGGTTGTAGTTGCGATCAGCGTGACCGCACTCGATGTCGTGTGATGGAAGCCCTCGGCGCGCTCGCGGTCGCTGAGCGGGATATTCTCGCTCGAACAGCCGCACCGCGCCGCACTCGCGAGAATAGGGCCCGCTCAGGCGACTGGGCTCACTCTGTTCGCCGCGAGCCCGCCTCGCCCTTCCAGTCCGCCAGGAGGAATTCCTGTGAGGTCGGCCATCGAGCGTTCAACGTTGAAACAGCCTGTGTCGCAGACTCCTCCCTGGTGGACTGAAAGGGCGAGGGTCGCTCGCGTTCACTGTAGTCGCCTCAGCGACCCCTATCCGAGCGAGCGAAGCGAGCGAGGATATGTCGCTGAGCGACCGCGAGCGGCCCGAGGGCTTTCAACTCTCACTCACGAGTGCGGTTCGGCCACCGTCTCGTATTTTCCAACGGATCAGATTTGTCATCTATTTCCGACACGTCGCGGTAAGCACTACGATCCCTCACCTTCGCGCGTGGCGACCCACTCGACGACGGGTTCGAGCCGGGACGCCAGTTCCTCGCCGTCAGCGCTGAGTTCGTACTCGACGCGGGGCGGGATCTCGGCGTAGCGCTCGCGTTCGACGAGTCCGGCGTCGACGAGTTCGTCCAGTCGCGTCGAGAGCGTCGACGTACTCGCGTCGGGGAGATGGGACTCGATCTCGCCGAAACGGACCGTCCCGTGCGTCCCGACGATACAGACGACCTCCATCACGTACTTGCGCCCCAGCAACCCCATCACGTCCGAGAGCAGACAGCGACACGTCCCGTCTTCCAGGGTACAGTCTATTTCCGCCGTAGCTTCGCTTCCTCGATCCGCCGTGACTTCGCGGTCTCGATCCGCTGTCGCTTCGTTCTCGCGCATTTGATACGATACTTTGGACTTGACAGTTTAATAACTTTGGTCTTCAAACTATAGTCGCATGACGCCAGAGACTATAGATCCAGACAGAATCGGACCGGAACTATCGCTGGAAGGCGTGGCACTCCCACCGACAGTCGGCGAGCGCATCGGGCAGTTGTTCGGGACTGACGAGCGGCCCCGGACGGTGGCGGACTGGATGACGGTGACTCGCGCAACGCTGGGAGACAGCTACGACCGCCAGCCGACCGTCGAGGACCTCTGTACGAGCGACGACGGCGCGCACACGTTCGTCGGCGAGAGTGGCGACGGTGCTGGCAACGACAGTGACGGTGACGACGCCTCACAGTCGTACGTCTGCGTGCTGGACCCGCTGGCGTACCCGTTCCTCGTCGACGAACCCGGTACTGTCCACTCGGAGACGCCGGTCCGCGAGAACGAGGTGGTCTTCGAGGTCGGTCGGGACGGAGTCACGGTCACCCCCGGGGACGCCGTCGTCTCGGTCGGCGTCTCGGACCACGTCGACGCGATCGAGACGGTCACGTTCGAGACGGTCTACCGGCAGGTCTGTGGCTACATCCACGCCTTCGAGGACGAAGCCGAATACGAGCAGTGGGCCGGAGAGGTCGAGGCGGCGACGACGAGCCTGCCGGCCGAGGAGGGTGTGGCACTCGCCCGCGAGATCGCGGTGACGCTGTTCGACGCGGAGAGATAGAACGCAGGCGAACCCCGCTCAGTCCCGGCTCCCGTTCGGGATCTGCGTGTTCTCGCCGACGAGAGCGCCGTCGAGTTTGAGGTCGACGAGACGGGCGTTGCGGTCGACGATCGACCCCGAGACCTCGCAATCACGGATAGTTGCGCCGGGGAAGACGACGGCGTCCTCGAGCGTGGAGTCGACGACGGTCGCGTCACCGAGGACGTGGACGTTCTCGCCGATCTCGGTGCCGTCGACGGTCGCGGCGTCGTCGACGATGGCGCCGCCGTCGAGTTGCCAGGCGACGGTTTCGAGGTAACTGTCGGGCGTGCCGATGTCGAACCAGGCCTCGTCGAACTCGAAGGCGGAGACGCGTTCGTGGTCGACGAGCCACTGGACGAACCAGCCCGGTTCGTCGGGGTTGTTGTCGCCGGCGAGGTACTCGTCGAAGCGGACCGACTCCGCCGGGAAGGCGTAACAGGCGATCGACACCAGCGTCGTGTCGGGGTCGTCCGGTTTCTCCTGGAACTCGGTGACGTGGTCGTCCGCGTCGACGCTGAGCGTGCCGTAGGCCGACGCGAGCTCGGTCGACCCGACGTCGTAGGCGGCCAGCGTCGGGGCGTCGGCGGCCTCGAAGAAGTCGACAAACTCGCTCATCCCGAAGCTGATGACGTTGTCGCCGGCGACGACGAGCAGGTCCTCGCCCTCGATCCCCTCGCGGTCGACGAGCTGGGCGAGCGCGCCGACGACGCCGAACTTCTCGTCCTCGTCGGTGGTGTCCTCGACGCTCAACTGGGCTTTCTCGTAGCCCTTCTCGGCGATGTGGGCTTCGAAGTCCGCCGCGAAGCGCTCGTTGGTGCTGACGTACACCGTCTCGACGCGGTCGTCGGCCTCGAGCTGTTCGAGGACGCGGTCGATGACGGTCGTCTCCCCGACCGGCAGGACCATCTTCGGCCGGTTTCGCGTGATCGGCCAGAGACGCGTCGCGTACCCACCCGCGAGTACCACTGCTTCCATATCCGCCTGTGCAGTACCTGCCGGTAAGTCGTTTTCTATTGACGGACTGTCACCCGGTCCCGCGGTCCGGCGGAAACGCTTTGTAACCTGTCGTCCTACGGCCGCCATGCGCGAGGCGAGCGAGACGACGCGCCGGCGCATCGCCGACCGACTGCGCGAACAACCGATGAGTGCGGGCGCTCTCGCCAGCGAGTTCGAGGTGCGCACCGACGCCGCACTCGACCACGTCCGGCACGTCGCCCGGTCCCTCGAACCGACCGACGAGACGCTGCTGGTCGCCCCACCCGAGTGTGAGACCTGTGGTTTCGACGGCTTCGACGACCCGGTCAACCGCCCGACGCGCTGCCCCGAGTGCAAGAGCGAGGCCGTCGCCGAACCGGCGTTCACCGTCGAGTAAGCCGTCACGTCGGTGGTTCTGTTCTCGGGCCGGCCTCCCCGGTCACAGGATGACGTTCGACTCCGAGGAGAGGTCGCCGTCGTCGTCCTCGACGGGCCCGAGTCCGGCGAACGCGTAGGCGTCGTCGTCGAGGTAGACGCCGCCGTCGGCGACGGTCACGCCGACTTCGGTGAGGAACGCACCCTCGCAGGGGCCGTAGGTACACTCGCCGCTGTCGGCGTCGAACATCGCGCCGTGGTTGGCACAGACCACCTCGCCGTCCCGCACCGGTGCGCCCGAACCCTTGTCCAGCGGGATGTGGGTCATGTGCTGGCAGACGTTGAGCCAGCAGGCCACGGTCGCGTCGTCGCCGCCGTTGCCGTTGCTGTCACGGTCGCCGTTGCCATCGTGGATCGCTTCGCCGTCTTCGTCCGCTTCGCCGTCGGCCAGTCCCAGCAGGATCGCCTCGCGCTCGTCGACGTCGTCGCCCGGGCGGCCGTTCTCGCCCGTCGGTCGCACGCGAAAGAGCAGCGTGTCGTCGGTCGTCACGTCCGCGAGGTCGGCGATGCGGCTGTCCGTGTCCATGCCACCCCGTTCGGCGCGAGTCGCTTCAACGATACGGTTCGACGCAAGTCTTCGGGCGTTCGCGTCGCAGTCACCGCAGGTCGCGGGCGAGGAACCGGTTGTGTCACGCCGGTCGACGTGCCCGTTCGACGTACTCGACGGCCGCCGTGGGCGTCTCGACGTGTTCGATGCCGTCGACGCCGTCGATACGGTGAGTCCCGAGTCCCGCGACGGGCCGCCCGAAATCCAGCGCGTGGCCGATTTCGGAGAGCGTGCCGGGGCCGCCGTCGACCGCGACCGCGGCGTCGCCGTTCATCACGACCAGCGGGTTCCGCGCGTTCCCCAGCCCGGTCGCGATCTCCGTGTCGACGTAGTCGTTGGCGTCGCTCCGCCGTTCGGTCGGGAGAATACCGATCGTGTGGCCCCCCGCTTCACTCACACCCCGGCAGACGGCCTCCATCACCCCACCGAGACCGCCACAGACCACCTCGTGACCGCGCTCGCCCAGTGTCCGGCCGAGTCGTCTGGCCGTTTCGTACTCCTCGTCGGTGACCGTACCGCCACCGATGACGCTGACGCGCATAGCGGACGTTCGCGGGGCCCTCGCTTCAATTTGACCGGGGGCCGCTCGGAGGTAGCTGGTGACCTGTCACTCGTCAGCGCCGGTGATCTCGGCGACCGTCTCGAAGAACGCCCGCTTGCGCTCGGTCGAGAGGCCCCAGTTGACCGGCACGGACTGGAAGCCGTGCTCGTAGTCACCCTCTCCGGGGTCGAAGTAGCCCCACGACGCCCCGCTCTCGATGGCCGCACGCAGGTTGTTGTCGGCCGCGTCGAACGCGAAGTGGTCGTCCTCGTTGAAGACGATTGGCTGGCCGTCGTAGCTCGGCAGGTCGCGCGTCTCGCACACCAGCTCGCGGATCCGGTCGGGGTCGTCGACGCCGTTGCCGTGCACGAGGACGACGTCCGAGGCCGCCACGACGCCGTCGGTCGGGGCCGTCCCGCCGCTGAAACTCGTCCCGACCGGGTAGCTGTAGCCCTCGCGCTCGTGGCTCCGGACGCGCTCTATCAGTTCCGGGACGCGCTCGGGCCCGAGGATCTCGTGGTCGTAGTTGATGTCACACTCGTTGTTTACCTCGACCACCACGTTGCGATACCCCTCGTCGTGGAGCCACTCGAGAGCGTTGTCGACCGCCGACTTCACTGCGGCTTCGTCGTCGAGGTGGTCGTCCTGCCCGAAGTAAAAGAGCCCGAGGACCACGACCAACCCCAGGTCGTCGGCGGCGTCGAGGACGCGCCGGAGGCGGTCGGTCCACCCCGACTTGAGCGTCCCGTCGGGCTCGTACCCGGAGACGAACCAGGGTTGTTCGTCGGAGTAGCCCTCCGGACTGCCACACTGGAGGTTGACGGTCACAGCGTGCAGGCCGTGCTCGCGGTAGGTCGAGAGGGCGTCGACGAACTCGCTGACGTTGCGCTCGGCGTCCCACTCGCCGGTGTCGGGGTAGGCCCACCGGTCGCGAGTCTCGGGGTTGTCGTCGTCGAACAGCGCCTGGATCATCCGGGAGTTGAACAGGAGCCCCTCGACGTCGATTCCCTCGAACGTCCGCCCTTCGCAGGTCGGGCGCCCGTCGACGTGGAAGTCGCCGTCCTGGATACTGACGTGCGTCCGGCGACCGCTCTCGGCGTGGCCGTCGCCTTCGTCCTCGCTCATACGGGCCCCACCGACCCGGTCGGTATCAGCCCCCCGAAAGCGGAAATCCGGACCGCGACGGCTGGGTCTCCGGCGTCACCCCTCGTGGGGGTCGGGGAGGTGAGCACGTCCCTCGTCCCACTCGGCGTTCATCACTCGCCAGCGCGGGTTCGCCCGCCAGAGCGACAGTTCGTCGCACTCCGCGCGCTCGTGGACTTCGGCCACGTCGTGGCCCGCCGCCCGGTATTTGATCTCTCGCAGCTCGTGAAAGATCAGAAACCGCTCGTACTTGCGCCACCGTTCGGAGACCCACACCTCGTTCAGCGGGATGCCGAGGTCGTCGGCCGTCGGCGCATGGACCACTTCACCGTCGGACACCGGTGAACCGCTTCACCGTCGGACTCCGGTGAACCGCTCTACCGTCGGACTCCGGTGAACCGCTCTACCGTCGGACTCCACACGATAGCAGGCGTTGTACTTCCTGAGCTCCTCGTGTGGAACGTACTCGATGGCCCAGCCACGCCGCTCCATCTCGGCTCTCGGCGTCGACATACCCGGCGGTACCCACGGAACGCACCTGGAAAACTCGGTCGCGGCGAGACGAAGACACGATCGATACCCACCTCACAGGGGCCGACGTTCACCTGTGGGTGTGCCCGAGCGGTCTGCGTGAGGGCGCCCACTCGTCACCGGAACAATCGGGTGTAGAGCTTCGAGCCGAGGCGGACTCCGGGGTGACCACGCTCCATCTGGTAGTAGGGGACGACGTCGGGTGCGAACTTCGCCTTGTAGTCACAGAGACGCTGTTCGTTGGCCCCCTCCATGTCGTAGCGACGGTAGCCGTCGGCGCTCCCCTCACGGATGATCCGCCAGTCGAGGAGGTCGTTGACGGGCACGTCGCAGTCGTGTTTCGCGCCGCCCTGCCAGCGGTGGATCGTGTCGCCGTCCGCGAGCACCACCATCCCGCCGACGAACTCGCCGTCGACGCGACAGACGTAGGGCCGCACCACGCCCTCCGGGAGCCCTCTGTAGAAGTCGAGAGCGGCTTCGGTCGGGAGCGTGAACGTCTCGCCCTGCTGTTCGTATCGGTCACGGACTTGCCCGACGATCCGCTCGACGGCGTCGACGCCTTCGACGGCGATCTCGTAGTCGTCCCGGTCGGTATCGACGTTCCGGCGGGCGTCGCTGCTGAACGATTCGAGGAGCGTCTCGGCGTCCCGCGAGAGGTCGACGACGTAGGTGTGGCGCGGCCTGACCGAGAACCCTTGCCACTCGAACGGTCGGGGATCGGGATAGCGGGGGCCGGCGCTGACGTGGGCGTACTTCGGGTCGATAGCCGCGTCGACCCACTCGAAAGCCGCGCCGACGAAACGCCGGTGGCGCTTCTCCGCGCGGCGCCGCTTCAGTTTCCCGAAGTGCAACAGCGCCGGGCCGAGCGAAGCGATCCACAGTCCCGGCGCTGGCGAGAACGCGGCCGCGACGCCGGCTTTCGACCCGGCGAAAAGCGGGAAGACACCGACCGGTTCCTCGCCCTTGTAGCCGACCAGCGGGACGAGCGTCGTCCCCGAGTGTTCGGCCTGGACGTCGAGGGCGGCCAGCCGGTGAAAGACCGTCCCCTGCGGGGAGCGGGCCACCCAGTCGTCCCACGACTCGCGGTCGTCCTCGTCGGCCAGTTCGACCCGGACGCCGTCGCGTTCGACGGCCCCCACAGAATCGGTCGACACCTCGCCGAACCCGCCCAGTCCCAGTAACGGGTCGAAGCCGCTCATTCGATGTACCCCAGTTCCGAGAGGCGCCGTTCGACAGCCCTGTCCGCGGTCTCGACTGCTGCGTCCCCGTTCTCGACGGCCGCCCCCGCGTCGCACTCGGGGTAGTCGGCCGTCCCGACCGGGTCGACCGGCGGGAGGACGTCCCCCTCCATGTGGTCCCCGGCAGGCACCCCCAGAGTCGCGAGGACCGTCGGCGCGACGTCGAGGAGGTGTGCGTCGTCGATGACTTCGGTGGCCGCGGCGTCCCCGATGGTCGCGGCGTCGCCCCCTTCGCCACTCGCGGTACCGATACCTCCACCAGTCGCGATGTCGATACGTTCGCCGGCCACCGCGACGATCCCGTCGAGTTTGTGGTTCCACGGTTCGCGCGGTTCGGGGACGAGCGGGTCGCCGCGCAGGTTCGCCGAGAGGTAGTGGTCGTAGTCCGCGGGGACGAGGAGCAGGTCGGGGGCCTCGTCGACGTAGGGGCCGTCGAAGACCGCCTCGCGCGCGGCGACCGTCTCGAAGACGCGCTCGCCGTCGGGGGTCTGGAGTCCCTCGAACAGGTCGACCAGATCCGCTCGTATCCGGTCGTACTCGTCGGCGGGAACGACACCCTCGGGTTCCCGACCGTCGAGGTTGATCCGGACGCCGAGTTCGATTCGCGAGCGCATGTAGGCCCGCGAGCGGCGGAAGTCGACTCGCTCGGAGGCCGCTCTGACGAGGTCGAGCGGGACGTATTCGAGGACGACCTCCTGGAGGCCGACGCGGTCGAGCGCCGCGCCGATACGCTGGCTGGTGAGTCCGACCCGTCCGGCGGCCGAGAGGGCGGTCGCGAGCACGCCCGCTCCGTCGGCTGGTCGACCGTCGTCCCGGCCGCCGGCCCCCACCGCGCCCCAAGAGGGCATCCCGCCGGCCCCGCTCTCGGTTTCGACGTAGCCCTGTTCGCGCAGGAAGTCGTTGACGCGGACGCCGTAGCCGTCGATGGGTCCGATCCCGTGGTCGCTCGCGACGATGACGACGTCGGGGTCGCAGTCCGACAGTATCGACGTGACGGCGTCGTCCACCGCTCCGTAGACCGCCCGGACCGCCGCCCAGTCGCCCGGACGCTCGTGGAAGACGGTGTCGGTCCCCTGGAACTGGACGAAGCCGAACGCGGGGTCGAACCGGTCGACGAGATACCGGAACGCCCGCCCTCTCGAGGCCGCGAGATCGCGGTAAGCGTCGATCGAGGCTCGCTCCTGGTCTCCTCCCTGACCGGCGCTGGACCCGTCACTGTCGGCGTAAACACGGTAAGCTCCGAGTTCGTCTCGCAGTTCGGAGAGGAGTCCCGGCGGGTGACAGTCGGGGTCTTCGGGGGCCGTGTAGCCGGGGACGACCGCGCCGTCGATCCCGGGCGGCGGGTGTGTGACCGGTGCGTTGACGACGACACTCCCGAGCCCGTGGTAGTCGAGCAGTTCGAACAGCGTCCACTCGCGGACGTCGGCGGCGTTGACGACGTCCCAGTCGTAGCCGTCGAAAGAGAGGAAGCCGAACACGCCGTGTCGCCCCGGGTTCACGCCGGTGTACAGCGACGGCCACGCGCTCGGCGTCCACGGCGGAACCTGCGAGGTGAGGGGGCCGCTCGCGCTCTCGTCGAACAGCCCAGCGAGTGTCGGCGCCGCATCCGCCGCGAACACCCTGTCGAGGACGGGGCGACACGCCGCGTCGAGGCCGATCAACAGCGTCCGCATCGGCTCACCATCCGACTGGACGGCGGTTCGCTGGGGACGGCCGAGCGTTCGGTCGCGTCGAGGGCGCGTCTCATCGTCCCGACTATCCGGCAGTCAAGCCGATAGTTATAGTCAGGTTTTCGACACCACCTGTCGGATAACCCGGAGTTACCGGTGTCGGTTCCGATCCCGATTCCGGTGCCGGTTACCGGACTCTTCTCGCAGTGACGACGCTCACAGGAACGAGTCTGCGACGAGGAGCACGCCCGCGAGAGTCCCGGCGACGCCGCCGACCACCAGCGCGTTCGTGACGACCCGGAGCAGCCGCCGGTGTGTGTCTGTGACGTCGAGCGACAACCGTCCAGTTACCTGCAGAGTACCGAGCGTGAACGAGGATACAGCCAGGAAGGCCATCGACCACCCCGTCAGCGCGTCGCTGTCCGGGCCGAGAACTGTCGCCACGGCGAGTGCGCTCTGTCCGACGCCGAGGGCGACCACCCCGAGGCCGAACCGTCGCTGAAGAGACACGTTTCGACGGGTGGGTGCCGGTCACAAGTGTCTTTCGTGGCGGCGGATCGTTTCGTTCCACGGGTCTGGATCTGGGTCGGCTTCGACGGAACCGTTTTCTCCGGGCCGCACCGAGCGCCGGTATGCCGACGGTCCGGCAGATCTGGACGGCACCCGAGGGAAGCGCGCCGATGGAAGCCCGGGACGGCGTCCGCGCGATCGCCGACGCGGGGTTGCAGGGGGACCGTTACTGTCACGACCGGGGCTACTACTCGCCGTTCGACGTCTGCCAGGCCACGTTCGTCGATAGCGGTGCTATCGAGTACGTCCGCGAGGCGTACGACATCGACCTCTCGGACGGGCGCCATCGCCGGAACATCGTGGTCGATTTCGACGTGGTCGAGTTACTCGATACGCGATTCTCGGTGGGCGAGGCGGTCTTCGAGGGGACGCGACGTCGGCCGCCCTGTGCCCACGTCGAGGATCTGGCTGGTGAGGACGGCGTGGCGCAGGCGCTTTCCGAGGAACGTGGCGGGATCTGTGCCGACGTCGTCGAGGGTGGCGAGGTGTCTGTGGGTGACGAACTGCAGGTAGTGGAGCAGTTAGACGACCCCGATTCGCTCGCCGCCGCGATTCGAGAGCGACGAAGTGAGTGAGTAGACGAGAGTTCTCGACCTGCTCGCCAGGTGGTGAGTCGACCGCTACTCTCAGTGTACGATGAAAGCCCTCGGGCCGCTCGCGGTCGCTCAGCGACATATCCGCGCTCTCAGCACTGCCCGCTCACGGTTTCACCGTTCGCTTTCGAGGCCCGTAGCGCCTCGCACCGCGCGGATAGGGGTCGCTGAGGCGACTCCGTTCGCTCCACTCACCGCGAGCGGCCCTCGCCCTTTCAGTCCGCCAGGAAAATCAGGTTGCACAGACTGTCTCGGCGTGGAACGTTCAGTGGCAGGCACAACAAAGATCCTCCTGGCGGACTGGAAGGGCGAGACGGGCTCGCGGCGAAGCCTCTGGTCGATTGAGCGGGCTCTATCCGAGCGAGTGCGGCGTGGTGCTGTTGTCCGAGCGAGAATATCCCGCTCAGCGACCGCGAGCGCGTCGAGGGCTTCCATCTCACGACGATGACTGCGGTCACGCAGACACCCGGTGGGTCGATCACGACTGTCTGCCTCACACCTCCCCAGCCTCTTGCGCTTCTCGGCTCGCTCCCAGCGGTCGCTCACCTGCGATGCTCATCCCTCGCACGGTGTCATCTCGCGCATGAACGCGCTCGACAGCGCGCGCCGAGGTGGATGGACAACAGCCGAAACAGGCGTGGGCAGACCGGCCGGGAACGGTCACACCCGGAGGGCAGACAGTCAGACCCAGAGGGCAGACAGTCACACCCGGCTTTCCGACGGTCACACCCGTAGCACTCACGCTCGTTACTCCTCGACGGCGGCGGCACACTCGCGGACGAGGCCGTCGAGGGTCTCGGGCGTCGTCGGGTGATAGGCCCGGTCCGGGATATCACGCACGTCCAGTCCGAGTTCGACGACCACCTGCAGGGTCTTGGCCATCACGTCGGCGTGGTAGTGCAGGCCCTGCCAGCCCAGAACGGTGCCGTCCTGGCGGTCGACGACGAGTTTTGCGAGACCCTCGGGGACGTCCTTGGACTCGAAGACGCCGTCGTCGCTGGCCTGCCGCGTAGCGACTGCGATGTCGTGACCGGCCTCGCGGGCCGACCGCTCGCTGTGGCCGACGCGGGCGAACGGGTAGACGCCCAGCCCCGAGAAGATGACGTGGTGGTGGACGTTGCGATACTCTCGAAGGTCGGCCCCGCGGTCGTGGCGCAGTACGTTCTCGGCGGCGGTGAACCCCTGCTCCTTGGCGACGTGGAGGATCGGTTCCTTGCCGTTGACGTCGCCCACGAAGAACACCCGGTCGTCGTCGCGGGCCTGCATCGTGTCCCTGACCCAGTCCTGGGGTTCGCTCCGGTACTCGTCGGGTTCGATTGGGGTGTGCTCCAGACCTAGCCCCTCCAGCGTGGGACGGCGACCGGTGAACAGAAAGAGCTGGTCGGCCTCGTAGACGTCCGTCGTGCCGTCGTCGAACTCGACGTGGAGCCGGACGCCCCCCTCGTCGGTGGGTTCGAGTCGGCGTTCGTAGCAGTTCGTGGGGATCGTGACGTCGAAGTGCTGCTCGTAGAGTGCGAGAGCGGCGTCGCCGAAGGGTGCATCGGCCTCGTCGATCGGTCGGTCGTCGTGTTCGATCACGGTGAGGTCCATTCCGCCCGCCTCGGCGAGGTAGGGGACGAGTTCCATCCCGATGTAGCCGAATCCCATGACGATCCCCGAGTCGGGAAAGTCGGTGGCGTCGAGGACGTCGGCGCTGGTCACGTAGTCGACGTCGCCGATGCCGGGTGTGTCGGGAACGTTGACCGACGACCCGGTGGCGACGACGACGTAGTCGGCATGGAACTCGCGGCCGCCCGCGGCGACGGTGTGGTCGTCGACGAACGTGGCGGTGTCGTGGACGAACTCGACGTCGTCGCGCCCGGCCAACTCGTGGATCGAGTCGCGGCGGTGGCCCGCCCACCCGAGCGTGTGGTCGTCCTTGCGGGCGACGGTGCGTTCGAGGTCGATCTCGGGAAGGTCTCCGACGAGACGGTCGTCGTGACGGGCCTGGAAACGGTGAGCACCGGCAGAGAGGACCTCCTTCGAGGGCATGCAGCCACGGAGGATACAGAGCCCGCCACCCGGGTCGCCGTCGTCTATCAGCGTGAGTTCGACCCCGGGTTCGTCGGCGAGTTCGCTCGCGACGGCCGCCCCGGCGCTCCCGTAAGCACCGATTACCACTACGTGAACCATACCGGGTCTCCGACGCGACGACGTAAATGATCCCTGGCGGGTGTGCGAGCGGTCGTGGCAGACGGGGGTGGGCGACCGGTAGTGACGGCGTCGGGAGTCAGTCCGGCGTCGGTTCGGCCTCGGTAGCAGGCTTGTCGCCGGGCGTCTCGCGAACGGGGCCGAACAGTCGCGTGATGGAGCCGGACTGGTTGACGGCGCGGTCCCAGACGACCAGCGTCGAGGGGAGGGCGACGACCGACGCGAGGAAGGCATAGAGGATGCTCAATCCGGTGAGAACGCCGAACTGGCCGATAGCGGGGAAGACCGCCAGCGCGAGCACGCCGATGCCCGAGACGGTCGTCAGCATACTCCCGAGCAGGGCGCCACCGGTCCCCCTGACTGTCCGTTCGAGTGCGGTCGTCAGGTCGTGGTGTTCGCGCTCGTCGGCGAAGCGGTGGGTGACGTGGACCGAGTAGTCGATTCCGAGCCCGATGGTCACCGCGAGGATCGTCGCCGTGATCGCGTTGAACGCGATGCCGAGATAGCGCATCGACCCGGCCACCAGGGCGACCGTCACCAGAATGGGGACGACGTTCGCGACGCCGAGCGAGGCGTACCCCTCGAAGACCCGGTAGACGAGCATGAGAAAGAGCGAGGCACCCACGAGCGCGACGGCGAGGCTGACGATGGCGGATTCGAGGATCAGGTCGGAGATGACCTGGAAGACGACGACCTGACCGGTGGCGGTGGCGTCGTCGCGGTAGCGGTCGGCGACGAACTGGGCGTCGGCGACGACGGCCGACTGCTCGCTCCCGGCCTCGACCGAGTAGACGACCCTGGCGCTCCGGCGGTCCACGGTGACGTAGTTCAGCGCCTGGTCGCGCACCGGCGAGGAGAGCAACGCGTCGTAGACCTCGCCGAGGTTGTCGTCGGGGATGCCGTTGTCGTTGCGGTCGTTGCGGTCGACGAGTCGCCGGAACTCCGGATCCCGTGCCGCGTAGGAGTCGACGACCGATATTATCGACGAGGAATCGGCGACGCGACCCTCCTCGACGAACGTGGCGGGGGGATTCTCGCTCGCCCGGTGGATCGCCTCCAGGGCGCTGTCACGTTGCAGTGGCCCCTCGACGTACAGCGTCACCTGGTCGCTCTGCGTCGAGGCGAACGTGTCTTCGAGGAAGTTCAGCTGTGCGGTGACGGAGTAGTCGTGCGGGCGAAACGGTTCGGGGAGCGAGAGCAGGAGTTCGGAGGTCTCCTCGGGCGGGAGGAAGTCCTCCTGGGAGAAGCTGGTGTCGATGTCGCGGGCGTAGTAGCCGGCGCTGGCGCTGCCGACGAGCAGGACGACCAGGAAGAGCACGGGGGCGTATCGCGCGACGACGACCCCGCCCTGGAGGACGCGCCCGAGTATCGACCCCTCGGAACCGAGCGGCCGTTCCGAGAGCGTCGGGATCGGGTACCGTTCGCGCAGGCGGTCGGTCTTGACCTTGGCCGCGGGGAGGAAGACACCGAAGATGAAGAACGTGAAGACGATGCCGATGGCGGCGACCAGCCCGAAGTCCCGGATGGGTGCGAGTTCACTGCTGAAGTTGGCGGCGAAGCCGATCACCGTGGTGCCGGTGACGATGAAGAAGGCGACGAGCAACTGGTCGGTCGTGATCCGCATCGACTCGCCGATGGACGCGTCGCGCTCGCGCTCCTCGCGGTAGCGGTTGATTGCGTGGATGCCGAAGTCGATACCCACGGCGAGAAGCAGTGGCGGGACCGCGATGAGCATCTGGCTGAAGGCGATCCCCGCCAGGCCCATGAAGCCGAACGTCCAGACGATGGCCATCCCGAGCGAGGTGACGCCCAGCACCAGGTCGACGGGGTCGCGGTAGGCGACGACCAGAAAGAGCGTGATGAGCACGACCGCCGCGGGGACGACGATGAGCAGCGAGTCGAGGATCACCCAGCTGAACTCCTGGGCGAACAGGCCGTTGCCGAACACCTCGATGTCCCCGCCGGCGGGCCCGATGACGTGCTGGGCCTCGGTCTGGATCGACGTCAGCGGACTCGTCCCGCCGGTCCCCGCCCCCTGGCTCACGCCGCCGGGTACCTGGTGGGTGACGGTACCGATCGTCGCCGACGCCGAGGCGCTCCCCCGGTTGAAGTCGGTGCTCAGGAGACCGGTGAACTGTGGGTTCCCGTCGGCCGCGGCCCTGACGGCGGCGTCGACTTCGGTGGGCGTCGCAGACTCGATCGCGTCGATCTGTGCCTCGGGGGTCGTCGCGGTCGGGTCGAGACGCTGTGCGACGATACCCGCGGCACTCGCCGTGCCAGTCACGCGCAACCCGTCTCGCTCGGCCAGCGCCTCCTGTGCGCGCAACATCCGGAGCATGCTCGGCTTCGAGAGGACGTTCTGCTCGTGCTGGATGAGCTGGGTGCTCCCGGTGTCGGTGCCGAAGGACGGTGAGAACTCCCGCTGGACGTCTTCGAGGGCCTGTTCGGCGGGGAGCCCGGTCGTGAACTGCTGGGTGCCGGCCTCCGTCGAGATGTTGCCCAGCCCGAGCGCGAAGACGGCGCTGACGAGGAGGAAGACGAGGACGATACTCCCCGGCCTGTTGACGATCTTGTCGTCGGTCCAGTCGATGAGGCGCTGGTAGTCCATCTCAGTCGGTGAGGCGCTGGTAGTCCACCTCCAGTCAGGTCAGCCGAAGGTGCGGTAGGCGACGATCCCGCCGAGTACCACGACGACGACGAGGACCGCGCCGAGGATCATCGGGAACGCCCCGCCACCGCCGCTGTCGTCGCTGGTCACGTCGACCGCCAGTTTGTAGGTGTCGGAGATCTTGCGGTCACCGTCGGCCTCGTCGTACTGGAAGTCGATCTCGACGGGGTAAGCCTTCGCGAGCGCGCCGCCGCCGGCGCTGATCTCGAACTTCAGCGTCGTCGACTCGCCGGCACCGAGCTCGCTCGCGAACGCGTCGCTGTCGGTGACGGTGATCGGCGAGTCCGCAAAGAGCTGGCCCGAGATGTCGTCTAGCGTCTCGTTCGCGTTGTTGGTGACCGTGACGTTCAGTACCGTGGAGCCGCCGCGGGCGACCGACGCGCCGTCGACCGAGACGCCGAACACGTCCCGAGCCGGCCGAATCTGCTCGCGGACGTCGAAGCTCTCGCCCTGGAGCTGTTCGTCGTCGCCGTCGCGGTAGGTGGGTCGGAGCGTGAACTGCCTGGGCCCGGAGTCGGCCGCGTCGCTCACTTCGACGTCGAACTCGAAGGCGGCGGACTCGCCGGGGTCGAGCGACCCGACCGAGTACTCGCGTTCCAGCGGCGAGACGTTCCCGGTCTGGCTCTCGAAGACGACGACGACGTTCGAGGCGCGGTCCTCGCCGGTGTTGGTGATCGTGCCGCTGAGCGTGCCCTCCGCGCCGACCCGTAGCGTCGAGGAGACGTCACTCGCAGAGAACTCCGCCGAGCGCTCGGGGCCGGGGCGCAGGCCGAACTGGAGGGTCCCGGACTGGCCGGGGTCGCCCTCGCCGTCCTCGTAGGCGACCGTCGCCTGCATCGAGTAGTTGCGCGTCTCCGCGCCCGGGAGTGCGGTGGCGTTGACCAGCACCGTCCGGTTCTCGCCGGACGCCCACGTGCCGACGTACCGACTCGTCGAGGCCGACTCGCCGAAGACGATAGCCGGTGCCCCCGACTGCACGGTGACGGACGCGTCGGTCACGGTGATCGGCCCCTCGTTGCGCAGTGTCAGCGCGAGTCGTCCCTCGTCGGCGACGCTGACGTCGTGGTCGGTCGCGACGACGGCGAACGTCTGCTCGGGCGCGGGCGTCACCCCCAGCGAGGCGGGTGCGGACTGGCGGGTGTTTCCGTCGGCGTTCTCGTAGGTGACCGACGCGTCGAAGGCGTAGCGCTGCTGGCTGGCCGAGGGAGCGGCTCGCAGTCGGTAGGAGACGGTACGGGTCTCGCCGGGCGCCCAGACGCCGTCGACGAAGCGACTGGAGCTGGCGGCCTGGCCGAACGTGAGGTCGCTGTTCTGTGAGGTGAGCGCGACGGTGGCGTTGCGGGCGGCCTCAGAGCCGGTGTTCCGGAGCGTGACGTCGACGGTACCGGTCGCGCCGACGCGGGCACTGGAGTCGACGTTCGTCACCGCGAACCGGGCGCGCTCCTCGACGACGAGCGTGACGTCGTAGGTCCTGTTGGCGGTCGTGCGGTTGTACTCGCTGGTCTGTGGGTCGATCGACGCCGTGTAGTTGTACGAGACGTTCAGCGGCAGCGTGTAGCGCCCGGGGTCGGCGTCGCGGTCGACGCTGATCCGGAACTGCAGCGGTGCGCTCGTCCCGTCGGGCAACTGTGCGACCGCCTGCTCGTTCGTGTTGACCGTTATCGGTGCGTCGTGGTCCTCGAAGCTCGCGGTCAGTGCCCGGGCCGTCGTGACCTGCGATTCGAGTTGCGGGCTCGACACCGAGCCGTTCGTGACGTTCCCGTCGTTGAGCAAGACGACCGTGAGCGTCGTACTCTCGCCGGGGACGACCTCGTTTTCGGGGACCGAGACGTCGATCCCTGGTCGGCCCGTTATCTCGTGGTCCTGGCTCGCCGCCAGGGACACGCCGGGGACGACCAGCAACAGTGCGACGACCGCCACGACCAGAAGCTGTGACCGTTGCATGTCTTGTCTCTCCCACCGGACCGGGGACCAGTGACGGCACCGCGGGATGGACGCTTATTGTTACTCCGCGTACCTAAGGGATTGTAAACGGGCAGAAACTAGACTCCCGTTTGTCGTTTGAACTCGCCGGTTCCGTAGCTGGTAACTCCCACCCACCAGGTAACTATTAGTGAGTCGGCGGTGAACGGGCGCACATGGCCGAAACCGACGAGAAGATCGAGGTGTGGTGTGCGGGCGACGAGTGGTGTCCGGTGACGACGACGGCGACGCTGATCGGGCGCAAGTGGCACCCGGTGATCGTCCACAGACTCCTGAAGAGTGGTCCGATGGGATTCAACGACCTCGAATCGGAGGTCGACGGCATCTCCAGCAAGGTGCTCTCGGACAGCCTCGACGACCTCGAGGAGGCCAAACTGGTCGACCGGGCGATCATCAGCGAGAAACCCTTCCGCGTGGAGTACTCGCTGACCGAGCGCGGCGCCGATCTGGAGACCGTCATCGAGGCGATGGCCGAGTGGGGCGAGACTCACCTGATCCCCGTCGAAGACGAGTCCGCGTCGGTCGTCTGACGCCACGACGAACCCCGACCGGGATCCGTCACGGCGAAGCCCAACCGGGATCCGTCACGGCGAGTCGCGGGTGACGTCACGGAAGGTGTCGACGATCTCGTCGAAGTCGGCGTATTCGGCGTCGAGTTCGTCCGCCAGCGTCTCGGCGCGTCGTTCGAGCTCGGCGTACTCGTCGCTGGCTTCGAGTTCCGACGGCGGGAGTTCGGACCGGAGCACGTCCAGTTTCGAGACGGTCGAGAAAAACTCCGCCAGGCGCGGGCTCTCCTGTCTGGTGTCGAGCTGGCGTTCCAGCGAGCGAGTGAGCGTCTCGGCGTCGACCGGTTTGGTGAGGTAGTCGTCGAACTCCATCTCCAGGATGTTCAGGTCGGGGTCGACCGCGGTCATCATGACGACGACGGTGTCCGCGTTAGCCTCTCCCGACGACGCGTCGCGCTCGCGGATCCGCGCGAGCACCTCGTCGCCGTGGATATCGGGCATCCGCCTGTCGAGGACGACCGCGTCGACCGATTCGTCGAATTCCTCGAGGGCCTCGCGTCCGCCGTAGGCCACGCGTGTGTCGTAGGTGTGCTGGAGTCTGAGCGCCTGGACGTCCGCTACCTTCTCCTCGTCGTCGACGACCAGTATCGTCGCCCCACCGCTCGCGTTCTGTGACACGTACCCGCGACTCTGGGGTGCGAACGGTTATACCTTCACGTTCTCCCCGGTCTGCTCGGCACGTCCCACGGCCACCGTGTACTGTGGAGTGGGCGCGGGTCGGGCCAGGGCGGAGTGGCTGTGGAGGCCGACCACCGACAATGTTATATGTGAACAAACCACATAGTACGGAGGAGCGTTTCGATGTCACACACGGAGAGCCGACTACGGCCGACGGACGCCGCGATACTCGAGCACCTCTCCGACCACGGGCTCGACTATCCCGAAGTCATCGCCGTGGAGGGGCCTGTGGGCCCCGACCGGACGGCCCGGCACGCCGACACACTCGCGAGTCGGGGGCTCGTCGAGCAGGTCAGTCCGGAGGTCGTCTATCGGGTGACAGACCGCGGCGAACGGCGGCTGGCGACCTACCGCGACGGGCTGACCGGAGTTGCCGGAGACGACTGACAACCGTTCGCAGTTCCGATTCGGCGTGTGGCAGAACGGTCCCCGCGGTCCAGTCCGGGCGACGACAGCTGTGTGACGACGGATGGCGTGGCACTTAGGTAGGTGCCGGTCGAACGGGTGGGTATGTCACTCGCCCATCGCGCCCACGAGAACCTGCTGGCGACGGCCGGCCTGTTCCTCGTCGCGACGGCGCTGGGATCGCTCTCGGCGGCCGGCCTCCTCGCACGCGGCGTCTTCGCCCTCCTGGGCTGGGGCGGCCCGGTCGGCGGAACCCTCGGCGCGTTCGTCCCCGTGTTCGTCGTCGGACTGTTGCTCGCGGTCCCGGTCGCGTGGCTCTCGATCCTCGGCCTGAGCTACGGCGTCGTCTCGCGCCTGGTCCCGCGGGTGAAACGGACTGCGACGACCGTGCGCCTGGCCGTCGAGGAACTGTTCGACGACGTCACGCGTCTGACGGCCGAGGGCGCGCTCTGGCTCGGTCGGACGGCCCGGGAAGCAGAGCGCGACGAGCGCTTCGCGGACGTCCCCGGCGTCTCGACGGCGGCCGACACCCTCGACCCGCGCTCCGGCGACGAACGCGCCGACGACCGGATCGAACGACTGAACGAGCGGTATCTCGCGGGCGATATCTCCGAGTTCGAACTCGACCAGCGGGTCGAGGCCATCCTGGACGAAGAGGGCGTCGGACACGCCGAGGCGTCCGCGATCGACGACCACCTCGACGCGGTCGCGGCCGCGGACGAAGACTGACCGACTGACCGCCGGACGGGCAGAGAGGTGCGGCGCGAAAAAGGGGCCGGACCGGGGAACCCGGGGTCCGCTCTCGGGCCCGGGCCGAGGAACCTGGGGTCCGCTCTCGGGTCCGGGCCGGCCTCCGGACCGTGCCACCTGGTTATATGCCCGGGGTGACCGTACGCCGTGATATGGGACGGAAGGTCTACGGAGTCGACCTGGAGGAGTCGCCCTTCGGCGGCCTCATCCGGAAGTTACTGACCGAGGAGGAACTCGACATGATCGCCGACGGTGGAACGGCCGCCGGTCGCGGCCCAGTGCCGGACGGCGGGGGCGGCGAGGACGACGAAGACGGCGACGAAACTACCAGCGATGGCGTCACCGGGACGGGCGACAGTGACGAGAGCGACGCTGGTGACGACTCCGACTCCGTTGACGGTGACACTGACGCCGGTTCCGTTGACGGTGACACTGACGCCGGTTCCGACGACGCTGACACCGACGACTGGAACGTCTCGGACGAGACCTACGGGTCGAGCGGCGAGGCCGACGAGGACGACGACACCGACGAGGGCGACGACGGCGCGTCGCCGACTGGCGCGGAACTCTCCGATTCACTCGGGTCCGGGTCCTCCCCGCCACCGTCGACGGCACCGGACGACCGGGCGGGCGGCTACGGCGCCGCCGGTTCGAGCGGCTACGGCGGGTCGACCGACTTCGGGGGCAGTGACTTCGGCGAGTTCGACGACGACTACGAGGACGAAGAGGCGAGCGGCGTCGGCGGCTTCCTCGCTGCACACAAGTGGCTGTTGCTCAAGGTGGCGGTCGGACTCGCGGCGCTCGCTGCGGTCGCCGTCGTCGTCTGGCGTTACAAGGACAAACTCGCCGGCGCGGTCCCGGGACGGGGCGGCGAAGACGCCGACGAGGAGTTCGACGTCGAGGCCGGTGATGGCCCCGCGAGCGACGACGTCTCTCCGGCCAGGCGTCGCGCGAAAGGCGACGACGCCGGGGAGACGCCGCCGCCGGACGGACGCGACGGGGCGGACACCGGGGGAGACGAGCGGGCCGCTCCCGGCGCAGAAACGGGCGCGGGACCAGGTACGCGACCGCCACGCGACCGCACAGAGGACGCCGGATCGCTGGGCGAGGACGTCGACATGGGTGCGCTGGTCGGCCTCGGGACGCTCGCCGTCATCGCGGCACTCGTCCGGAAGTTCGACGAGGAGCGCAACCGACCCCACGACCCGCTCGTGGACGGCCCCCTCGACGAAGACGAGGCGGACGTCGCGGACGACGACCAGTAGCTCCGCTTCCCGTCCCACTTTTCCGGCCGTTTCGGTGGCTCAGACCGACTGGTGTCGACGACCGGTGTCACCGACCTCGTGACCGGCGTCGCCGACCGACAGGCGTAATTGTCAGCCCACACGGATCGGGAGCATGGACGAGCGACTCGACGCGCTGGGAGAGCGCGAGGGCTGGCACGTCGAGGGGCGGGCCGCACGGGTCCACTACCAGGGCGAGACCGACCGCTACAGCGTCGAGTACTACGCGCCCAGCGACTGCGTCCTCTACTGGAAGGTCCCCCCCGAGGATGGCGGCGAGACGGCGGTGCCGGTCGGTCGGACGACGGTCCCCGGTCCGCTCCGCGAGCGAGTGCGTCTCGACCTGGACGCGGCGGGGGTCGACCCCGAGATCGAGCGGCGCGAACTCTGACCGTGTCGGCCGTGTCAGCCGTGTCCCCCGGGGTTCGACAGCCCTAAACACGCCGCCGGGAATGGCACAGGCATGGCATTCCACGAGGCGGCGAACTTCCTGTTCGACCTCCGGCGGTTCGCCCCGCGGCCCGGCCTGGACCCGACGCGGGACCTCCTGGCCGAGCTGGGCGACCCCCACGAGGACCTGGTCTGCGTACAGGTCGCGGGGTCGAACGGGAAGGGCAGCACGGCGCGGCTGGTCGAGCGGTCGCTCCGTGAGGCGGGCCTGTCGGTCGGACTCTACACCTCGCCTCACCTCGACGACGTCCGCGAACGGGTCCGCGTCGACGGCCGGAAAGTCTCGAAAGCGGCCGTCACCGAGTTCGTCGGCGAGATACGCGAGTACGCGACCGAACGAGCCGCGGACGGCGCTTCCCCCACGTTCTTCGAGACGCTCACCGCGCTCGCGCTCCGGGAGTTCGACAGACAGGGCGTCGACGTCGCGGTGCTCGAAGTCGGTATCGGCGGTAGCTTCGACGCCACGAGCGTCGTCGACCCGGTCGCGAGCGCGGTCACCGCGGTCACGCTCGAACACACGGACCTCCTGGGCGACACCGTCGGCGAGATCGCCCGCGACAAGGCCGACGTGGCGCCCGCCGACGCGCCGCTCGTGACCGCGGCGGAGGGTGACGCGCTGGCGGCCATCCGCGAGGAAGTCGACGAGGTGCTGACGGTCGGAAGCGGTGACGGGACGACTGGAGCCGACGGCCGCGACGACCCCGACGACCTCGACGGCCCCGACGTCACGGTGAGGTACGGCGGTCGCGAGGGACTGGAGGGTATCGTCACCGTCGAGACGCCCAGTCACACTGTCGAGACGCGCCTGCCGTTGCTCGGTGCCCACCAGGCGCGCAACGCCGGCGTCGCGACGGCGCTCGTCGAGCAGGTGCTGGCGTCTCCGGAGATCCGGGTCGACACCGAGCGTGCCCCCACCGAAGCACTCGAACGCGGCCTGCGCAACGCCCACTGGCCGGGTCGCTTCGAGGTGATGGGGCGGGACCCGCTGGTCGTCCTCGACGGTGCGCACAACCCCGGTGGGAGCGAGACGCTGGCCGAGGTGCTCGGGACCTTCGACTACGAGGCGTTACACGTCGTCGCGGGCGCGATGACCGACAAGGACCACCGCGGCGTCGCCGGCGCGCTCGCCCGGGCGGACCCGTCCCACGTCGTGGCCTGTCACCCCGACCACGACCGCGCGGAGGACGAGACCGTCGTCGCACGGGCCTTCGAACGCGAGACCGACGCGACCGTCGAGACCCGCAGCGACGTCGCCGGCGCGCTCGACATCGCCCTCGACGCGGCCGACGAGCGTGACGCCGTCCTCGTCACCGGGTCACTGTACGCCGTCGCGGAGGCGCGTACCCGGTGGGCCCGGCCCAAGGTATCCAGGGAGATCGACTCGCTCGACGAGGCCCGCGAGGCGCTCGAAGCCGCCGACGTCGGGGGCCCGGGCGTCTGGCGGATGCGCGGCAAGGCCGTCCACCGGGTCGTCAGGACGCGCGTCCAGCCCCGCCAGGCCCAGTATCTCAAGGAGGAACTGCTCTCGCTGGGGGGCGAGTGTGCGATCTCCGCGCTCAACGACCAGGACCAGGAGAACCTCGACGTCGTCGCGATGGGCACGCTCGCGCAGTTCCGCCGCCTCGTGGAGAAACTCGACGGCCAGCCCTACGGCCTCGCGTCACTCGCGGACGAACTCCGGGGTACCCTCTCGATACAGACCGACCGCGTGTCCAGTTCGATCCCCGGCGTCGACGACGATAGCGACGGCGACGAGCGGGGGTACCCCTGGGAGGACGGGACGGCCGTCATGGGCATTCTGAATATCACGCCGGACAGCTTCCACGACGGCGGCGAGTACAACACCGTCGAGCACGCACGCGAGCGCGCCGAGCGGATGGTCGCGGCGGGCGTCGACGTCCTCGATATCGGCGGGGAGTCGACGCGACCGGGCGCCGACGTCGTCCCCGTCGAAGCCGAGATCGACCGCGTCGTTCCGGTCGTCGAAGCGCTTGCGGACCTCGACGCGATGGTCTCCATCGACACGCGGAAGGCGCCGGTCGCCCGGGCGGCGCTGGAGGCGGGTGCGGACCTGCTCAACGACGTCTCGGGCCTGGAAGACCCGGAGATGCGTCTCGTGGTCGCCGACTACGACGTGCCGGTGGTCGTGATGCACAGCGTCGAGACGCCGGTCGACCCCGACAGCGACGTCCACTACGACGACGTGGTCGACGACGTGATCGACTCCCTGACCGAACGAGTTCTACTCGCCGAGAAAGCGGGACTGGACCGCTCGCAGATACTCGTCGACCCCGGACTCGGGTTCGGCAAGTCCCCGCGCGAGAGTTTCGAGTTGCTGGGCCGACTCGGCGAGTTGCGGGGGCTTGGCTGCCCGGTACTCGTGGGCCACTCCCACAAGTCGATGCTGGAACTCGTGGGCGGTGAGGCCGGTGACGCCCTCCCCGAGACGGTCGCCGCGACGGCCATCGCCGCCGACCGGGGGGCCGACGTCATCAGGGTCCACGACGCCGCCGAGAACGTCAACGCCGTTCGGGTCGCGAAAGCGGCCGCCGACCCGGAGGGGGTCGAGGATCCCGGGACGACCCGAGACCGGGGCGACTGAGCTATCCGCGGGGCGAGGGCGGAACCCACCGAGTGCCCGGGCGTATCGCCCGGAGCAGTCCCGCCGGCCGGATCCGGTTTCGAAACGACACAAGTTTTACACGACGTGATACAGTAGCGGTCCGGTGTGGCGTCGTCCACGCGCTCGTTCGCTTCGACCGGGCGGAGAGACGTCGGTATCGACGTCGGGATCGCGGTCCTGTTGACGATTCTGGTCGTCGTCGACTGGTGGGGCTTCGCAGTCCCGGCGCTCCCTCCCACGCCACGGCTCGTCCTCGCGGTCGCCGGCGGCGTCGTCGCGGGTGTCGCGCTCCAGGTCGCCGACGAGCGCGGACTCCTCGCCCCGTTCCAGGAGCGGACGGTCGTGTTCGTCTTCGTCGTCCTCGGCGCACTGGTCGTCGGGTTCACCCTGTTCCCGAACGGGCTCCCCGTCGCGGTCGAGATCGGGGTCGTCGCGCTCCTGTGGGCCGCGACCGTGACACGCGTCGCGCTCTATCTGACCGGGGACGGAAACGAGCCCGGTCCGCAGCCGAACTGATCCGACTGCGTCGCCGAGCGGGAGCTCCCGTCACCCCCGAGGAGTAGGCCTATCTCCCCGGACGGCGTGGGGCGACCTATGCCACTGGAGTACGACCACACGCCGGTGACCGTCGACGGGAAGACAGCCGTCGTGGTCGGTGCGACGAGCGGTATCGGCCGGGCGATCGCCCTGGGATTCGCGACGGAGGGTGCAGACGTCGTCGCCACCTCGCGCTCGGCGGAGCGTGTCGAGCGGACCGCCGCCGAGATACGCGAACGCGGCGCCGAGACCGTCGAGGTGACCTGCGACGCGACCGACCGCGAGGACGTCGAAACGCTCCGGGACGCGACCGTCGAGGCCCTGGGCGGCGTCGACGTGCTGGTCTACTCGCCGAGTTACATCGCCCGCCGGACGGTGATGGACTGTACCGAGGAGGAGTGGGGCCGGGTCTTCGACGTCCAGCTCGAGGGCGCCTGGCGCGCGACGCAGGTGTTCGCCGAAACGATGGACGAGGGTGCGGTCGTCCACGTCGCCTCGGCCTCCGCGAAGACAGCTATCCCGAACCTGGCGGCCTACTCGGCGGCGAAGGGCGGACTCGACACGCTCGTGCGCGTCGCAGCCGAGGAACTCGGGCCGGATATTCGGGTCAACGCCGTCCGGCCGGGGTTCGTCGTGAGCGAGCAGACCCAGGGCACCTACACGGAGGGTGAACCCCGTTTCGAGACGATACGGGACCGGACGACACAGGGACGACTCGCCGAACCGGAGGAGATGGTCGGTGCGGCGGTCTACCTCGCGAGCGACGCGGCGAGCTACACGACTGGCGAGATCGTCACCGTCGACGACGGGTTCACCGCCGCGACGTTCGAGGAGTAGAGTCTCGTGAGCGTGTCGTGGGATCGTTTACACGATGTGTGAACCCCACTTCGTTCGACGAACGCAACGCTCGCCGTGCGGGTGTCAAGTGAGTCGACTGGAGAGGGCTCGCGGGTGTCGCTATCGCATCTCGCTGAGACTGCGGACGGTGTCGGACATCAGCCAGGCGGTCTCGCTGTCTTCGACCTCGATGCTCAGCGCGTAGAACGAGTCCCGGCCACCGTCGACCGTGATGTGGTAGGCCTCGCTCGTGAGCGACTGGTCGGGGTTTGCGCCGGTCACATGCACCCTCACGACTACCCACGGATAACCGCCACGGTTTCGCCATCTCTGGCCCTGATGACAGGTTTTCCGGCGGATCGCCGGAGGGCTCTCGGCTCGTCTCTGACAGCCCGATCGCCACGGTCGTTCCACGCGTCCCCTCGGGGGTCGGCCCCTCGTTCCGGGTCCCGAACGCTTACTCGGTGGCGTCCCCGAACCGGACCATGGACGGCATCGTCTTCTTCACGACAGAACGGGAGCGCCGGGTCGTCGACTTCTACCGCGACCGCCTCGGCGCGGAGGTGTGGCTCGACCAGGATGGCTGTACGATCCTCCGGCGCGGCGGGTTCAAATTCGGTTTCTGCGAGCGCGACGAGACGGACGACTGCGGGATCCTCACGTTCTACGTCGAGGACCGGGCGACTGTCGACGCACTCTACGACGATTTCGCCGACTGTGCGCGTGGCACGCCCGAGACGAACGAACAGTACGAGATCTACCAGTTCTTCGCCGAGGACCCGGACGGCCGCACCGTCGAGGTCCAGACGTTCCTGCACCCGTTGCCCGACGAGACGTGAAATCGGCGAGTGACTCGTGTTCCGGAGGAGTCAGTCGGTCGCCGGTTCCGTCTCGGCCGCCGGGCCCGGGCGGTCGGTCGACCGTTCGTCGGGTTCGGTCAGCCCCACCGCGGCGAGTCCGGCGCCACCGAGCGCGAGGACGCTCCCGGCGGCGAAGGCGACCTGCATGCTGGTCGCGGTGGCGAGCGTCCCCACGAGGGGCGGACCCAGAATCCCCCCGACGCCCTTCGCGGTCGAGCGCAGGCCCATCAGTTCGGACTCGCGTTCGGGCGGAGCGACGTCGCCGATGAACGCGAGCGCGCCGGTCGTCATCGCCGAGAACGCCGCCGCGATCGTGACGAACGCCGCGCCCGCGACGACCAGTTTGACGAGCGTATTGCCGGGGAGGGGGACCAGCGCGATCACGAGCGCGAACACGCCGCTCCCGGCGACGCCGACGACGATCAGCGGTGTCCGGCCCGCGCGGTCGGCCACGCGCCCGAAGAGGTACATAAACAGCACCTGTGTGGTCGGGTTGATCGCGAGCAGGACGCCCATGACGGCCGTCGTGACGCCGACCGGGCCGGTGAGATACACCGGCATGAGACTCATCACGCCCAGGACGGTCATGTTCCGGAGCGCCAGCGCGACGTAGAGCCACCGCAGTCCGTTCGTCCGGAGGTGTTCGCGCTCGCCGACGGCGGGCAACAGTCGCTGACGGACCTCCCGGACGACGTCGCCGGCCGTGGGTTGCTCGTCGGGCGTCGGCGTCGGGTCGACGACGAGGACGGTCGTGACTGCCGACACCAGGCTCACGCCGGCGATGACCAGATACAGCGAGGACGGCACGAGGAGTCCGAGGAGGGTGCCGACGGCGATCTGGCCGCCGGAGAAGCCGACGGCGCGGGCGCTGTTGAAGAAGCCGAGCGACCGTCCCCGCCCCTCGGCGCCGCCACGGGCACTGACGATCGAGAGCATGACCGGGATGAACCCGACAGCGAAGACGGCGTACAGTCCCCGGAGACCGATGGGCACCCAGACGCCGTCGACGGTCAGGCCCGCGACCGAGACCGAAGGGCCGACCTCGCCGACGGCCGCGAGCGGGAGCACCGCGAGCGTCGCCAGCAGGCCGGTGGCGACCACGACCGCGCGGCGGCGTCCGGTGACGTCCGCGATGGCGCCCCAGACCGGCGCGAAGACCGTCATCCCGACCATGTAGGCGGTCAGGACCATACTCACGGCGAAAGCCGACCCGCCCGCGTCGCCGACGAGCACGGCCATCCCGGTCCCCATGAGGATGGCCGTCATGAACCGGGTCGCCGCCGAGACGGCGATGACGACCCGCTGGCGACGGTCCGAGGCGACGAACGCTCTCACTGCTCGGCGGTTGCGTGAGCACGATTATATCCGCTGGGGAAGGGACGGTCTGTTTCCGGTTTTCGGGTCTTCGACTCTCACGGGCAGACCGCGACCGTCCCGCGCTCAGAACAGTCCGTGCTCGCTCTGCAGGTCGCGGTAGAGGTCGAGGTAGCGTTCGAGGACGGCGTCGTGGTCGTAGTCGGCCCAGTCCTCGTCGACGGCCATGCGGTCGAACTCGCCGGCGTCGACGATGGCGTCGGCGAGGCTCTCGGGGTCGGTGACGCGAAAACTCCGTTCGTGTTCCCGGACCAGTTCGTGCGCGCTGGACTCGGCCTGGTACTCGACGATGCCGACACAGCCACAGGCGAGCGCCCAGAGGAACTCCGTGGCGAACTGCGCGCGCGAGGCGGTCTGGACGAAGGTGTGCGCACCCTTGTAGAGTGCGAGTTTCCGCTCGCGGTCGCACTCGCCGGCGAAGCTGAGGCGGTCGTCGATGCGCAGGTCGGCGGCCTGCTGTTCGTACTCCTCGCGCCGGGGGCCGTCGCCGATAATCGTCGCAGACCAGTCGCGGTCGCGCAGTTCCGCCAGCCCCAGCAGGAGACTCCCAGCGTTGGCAGTCTCGTCGAGTTCGTGAGCGTAGACGACGTCGACGTCCTCGGCCGGTTCGACGCTCCGGACCAGACTCATGTCGATGCTCTCGGGGACGACGTGGGTCGCCTCGTCGCTCGCGCCGAGTTCGCGCACCTCGGTCCGGACCATCTCCGAGGGTGTGACGACTGCATCGGGTCCGGTCGCGGCGCGCTCGTAGAAGCGTGCGTCCGCGATCGACTCGTCACCGTACCACTCGGCGACGACCGGCGCGCGGGCGAGCGTCCCGCCGAGGTCGGCGGCCACGACGCCCGCCGGCGGGTCCGTGCGTGCGTGGACCACGTCGGGGCGGTGGAGCGCGAGCAGGGGCGGGATGCGGACCACGAACGACGGGACCGTCGGCGAGACGGTGACCGCGCGGTAATCGACGTGGTCGCGCGTGATCGTCTCCGCGTAGCCGTCCCACCACTGCGCACAGAAGATCGTGACGTCGTGACCGCGGTCGGCGAGGCGACGGGCGACGCGTTCGACCCGCCGGGTCCCCGGGGTGTCCCGGTAGTGGGTCGTCTCCATCGAGACGAACGCGACGCGCATACGCCCGGGAGGGCGCCGGGTTTCAAAAATCCCTGTTATCGGACGCGGTAGATCGGCCGTACCGCGCGGTCGGCTACGGTAAGGCTCTGGTATCTACAGCGTAGTCGGGTGGTACATTCGAGGAGACTCCGCCGTTAGGACGGTCCTAATGTGCCGGAAAGCTTATGTAGTATATCACGGATCCACATGCAGTGAACAGGCGGGCGTTCCTCGGGAGTGTCGGCGCGGTCGCTTCGGGTGGGATCCTCAGCCGTCGCGCTCTCGCTGGGGAAGACCCGGTCCGCGTGCGAGTCTGGTTCAGCGACCGCGCCGCGGAGTACGACGACCTGGAGACGCGCGTGCGGGGGTACCTCGGGGCCGCGCTGGACCAGGGCTGTGAGGCGGTCCGGATCACCGTCTCCGACGAGAGCGTCTCGCTCCCGGACGAGAACGGCCGGTCTGTCCTGGCCCGGGAGTGGCCGATACGGGTCGTCGAAGGCGTCGCTGGCCTGAGCGACGTCGACCCGACCACGGGCGTCAACCTGCTCGTGACCGACGGCGACCCGACCCAGCAACCGGCTGGCTTCGCCCGCCCCCACGTCGCGGCGGCGACGGGCGCCCGGTACGTCGCGCGGATGCCACCCGTCGAGGAAGCGTCCGCCGTCGTTCCGTACACCACGGCCGCGGCGTCGACGCAACTCCTCCTCCACGAGTGTGGACACGCGCTCGGACTCGGCCACGGCCACGGCAGTGCGACCGTCACAGAGGACGGAGTCGCCGCGAGCCCGATGGTCGGGAGCTACCTCTGGCGGGACGAGGAGGCCCGCCGACAGTACATCGGCGCGACGAACGCCTGCGGCGAGACCTATCCGTCGCCGGATGCCGGGGAAGGCCGTCGACTCGGGCTCCGGTACTCGGCGTGTGCGCTCGCGGCGTTGCTCGACCGGTGACCTGTCGGCCGGACGCTTTCGAGGACAGTCGTCCGGGTGGCTACGCCTCTCCGGCCTCCGTCTCGTTCATGCCGTCGGTGGGCGTCATCCCGTCGGTCGGGGTCATTTCATCAGTGGGTGTCATCCCGTCGGTCGGCGTCATTTCATCAGTGGGCGTCATCCCATCCGTCGGAGTGCCGTCCTCCATCGGAGTCCCGTCCTCCGTCGGGGTCATGCCGTCAGTCGGAGTCATCTCGTCGGTGGGCGTCATCCCTTCAGCGGTGGCAGTGGGAGTCGTGGCCGCCTCCGTCGGTGTCATCGCTTCGGGCGTCGGTGTTCCGTCCGCCGGAGGGGGTGTCTCTGTCGGGGTGAGGGCAATGCCGCCGGGAGCCGTCGTCTCGTTGGCGGCCGGACCGGGACCACCGCAGCCCGCGAGGCCGACCAGCGTGACGACGACACACAGCGTTGCGAGGATGCGATACATGCACCTCGGCGGACCCGTGGCGGCTCCTTGGTTATGCGCGGGCTTTGACCGGGTAACCGGGGCGGTCGGGCTGCCGGTCGAGAGGGCGGTCGTCACAGGTTCGACTTACTGTGTCGCTCCGGGAGCGGCGCGAGTGCGCGCGATATCGCCGGAGTCGGGGCCGCCGACCCCGCCGAGGGGCGCCACTGGCGACCCATACGGCTGGCCTAGTCTGTGGGGTATGCCCGCAACGTCTATTGGCACGCCGCCGCTCTGGGGAGTGTGTACGACCTCGAACGCTATCTCAACGTCCGCAGCGCCTACGGGGCGTCGTTCGCGCCCGACGGCGAGCTGGCTTTCCTCCACGACGCGACCGGCGTCCCCCAGGTCTGGACGCTCGACGACCCCCGTGCCTGGCCCGACCAGCACACCTTCTTCGAGGAACGAGTGACCTTCGTTACCTGGTCGCCCGAGCGCCGCGAGATCTTCTTCGGCATGGACGAGGGCGGCAACGAGCGCGCCCAGCTCTTTCGCCTCGACCCCGACGACGGACTGATTACGAACCTCACTGCCACGCCCGAGGCCAAACACCGCTGGGGCGGGTGCTCCCACGACGGCGACCGGTTCGCCTTTGCCTCCAACCGCCGCGAGGAGGCCGTCTTCGACGTCTACGTCCAGGGTCGCGACGAGACGGGCGACGACGCGACGCTCGTCCACGAGGGCGACGGCTGGCTCTCGGTGGGCGGGTGGTCACCCGACGACGACCGCCTCCTCGTCTCGAAAGCCCACTGGAGTTTCGACCAGGACCTCTACGTCCTCGAACTGCCCGACGAGATGGGTCGACACGAGGACGACAGCGCGGACGTCGCCGCCGAGAGCGAACTGACTCACGTCACCCCGCACGAGGGGGACGTCCGCTTCGTGAGCGCCCAGTGGGGTCCCGACGGCGACGCGATATACCTCGTCACCGACCACGGGGAGGACACCTCGTATCTCGCCAGACTCGACATCGCGACGGCCGCGGCGGCCGACGACGTCGCAGAAGCACTGACAGTGGTCGAGTCGGGCGGCGACTGGGACGTCGACGGCGTCGCGCTCGACGACGAAACCGGACGACTCGTCTACTCGCGCAACGTCGACGGCTACACCGAACTCACGGTCGGCGAACTCGCCGGGGAGACCGACATCGACGCGTTCCCGACGCCGGAGCTCCCGGGCGGCGTGGCGGGCGGCGTCGCGTTCGACGACGACGGGGAACGGTTCGCCCTCTCCGCGTCCGGTCGGACCGCGAACACGAACGTCCACGTCGTCGATATCGAGACCGGCGCGGTCGAACAGTGGACGGCCGCCGGGACCGCCGGCATCCCCCGGGAGACGTTCGTCGCGCCCGACCTCGTTCGCTATCCCACCTTCGACGGCCGTGAGATCCCGGCGTACTTCTCGCTCCCCGAGGACGGGGCGACCGGCACGGACGGCGCAGGCGACGACGCGGGAGTCGATGACGACGCGGGCGTGCCGGTCGTCGTCGACATCCACGGCGGGCCCGAGAGCCAGCGCCGGCCCTCCTTCGCCGGGCTCACGCAGTATTTCCTCTCGCGGGGCTACGCCGTCTTCGAGCCGAACGTCCGCGGGTCGACGGGCTACGGCCGCGAGTACACCCACCTCGACGACGTGGAAAATCGGATGGACTCCGTCGCCGACGTCGAGGCGGCCGTCGAGTGGCTGGCAGACCACGAGGCCGTCGACCCCGACCGGGTCGTCGCGATGGGCGGTTCCTACGGCGGGTTCATGGTGCTGGCGGCGCTGACCGAGTACCCCGACCTGTGGGCGGCCGGCGTCGACATCGTCGGTATCGCCAACTTCGTCACGTTCCTCGAGAACACGGGGTCGTGGCGCCGCGAGTTGCGCGAGGCCGAATACGGTTCGCTGGAAGAGGATCGGGAGTTCCTCGAATCGGTCTCGCCGATCAACAACATCGAGTCGATCGCAGCGCCGCTGTTCGTCATGCACGGCGCCAACGACCCGCGCGTCCCCGTCGGCGAGGCCGAACAGATCGCCGAGGAGGCCCGCGGACAGGGCGTCCCCGTCGAGAAACTGGTCTTCGAGGACGAGGGACACGGCATCACGAAACTCGAGAACCGCATCGAGGCCTACACTGCCGTCGTCGACTTCCTCGACGAACACGTCTGAGATGGCTGGGTCTGGAGGCGGTCCCTCCGAGAGGAGTCCGTCCGAGCTGAGCCTCACAGAACGCTCGCGCGACCGCGTGGACGGCTGGCTCGCCGACTTCCGGGGGCGCTACGACGGCTTCGACCGGGTCGACGTGCGCTGGGAGTTGTCGCCCGACCGGTACGAGGCCGACTACCAGCGCGTCGCGAACGGGGAAAACGGCGGTGCCGGTATCTGGGTGACGAACGGCGAGGGATCGGTCCTGCTCGTCCGCGACGCTGGCGAGGACGGCTGGCTCGACCCCGGAGGGAAGCGCGAGGCCGACGAGTCCTTCGAGGAGGCCGCACGGCGCGAGACGCGCGAGGAGACCGGCGTCGACTGTGAGATAACGGGGCTGCTGGAGGCACACGTCCTCGAGATCGTCGCCGAGACCGACCCCGACCGACCGACGCTGTACAGTTGCATCGCGATCTTCACCGGCGAACCCGTCACCGACGACCCCGATCCGCGTGCCCGCGAGGGCGAGATCGCGGCGGTCGAGTGGTTCGACGCTCCGCCGGAGACGGTGGGCTACCCCCAGGTCGCCCGACGACCGTTCCCCGGTAGCGAGTGATACCGGATCACTGGACGGGCCTCGACACTCCTTCGATCCTCGCGACCACACTTCGCGCCGACTCCCGCGACCACACTTCGCGCCGACTCCCGCGACCACACTTCGCGCCGACTCCCGCGACCACACTTCACGTCGACTCCGGTAGCCGTACTCCACGATGATAATCGGTGCGAACGGGGCACGTCGGGCATCTTTCCGGTACGTATTCGGAACGGGACCGGAAAGAACCCTCGTAACGACCGATCTGACGAAAATTTCGATTATCGGATTCTGTACCGAGGGGCGCTTAGCGGGCGATATATCCGAAAAGAACGGTGAACGAACAGACGGATTTATCTGTGATGCGTCAGTGGATCGGTCGATGGCAGTCGCCGACCTGTCGCGGGACGTCGTCGAGGAACGGCTGGGTGCACTGGAGGAGGCCTATTCGTCGTTCACGATCAATCAGACGACGCTCGGGGTGTCACAGGAGACGTACGACCGCGCCCGCGACCGGTGTACCGAGGGGGTCGCGGACGTCTACGTCAAGGCGTCCGACGGCGACGGCGACGTGTTGCTCGTCGAACGCGATGGGGAGTGGGTGGTCCCGAGCGTCCGGCCGCCGGTCCACGACCCACTGGAGGTAGGCGTCAGCCGCGAGTTCGCCGAGGCGACCGGCGTCGAGTGTCAGGTCACCGACCTCGACCGGGTCACGATACTCGGTGTCTGTCACGAGGACGACCCCGACTGTGAGACGGTCTACCGACTCGTCGCCGTCTTCACCGCCGAACGTACCGGCGGGTCGCCGAACGCGGGTGCGACCTGGCACTCCGAACTCCCCGATTCCGCGTTGCCGAGTCACTGACCCACAGGTCCTGTCAGACCGGTGCCTCGAATCGCAACGCTTAGGCGAACCGTTCCCTGTAGTGACCCGATAGTGGCAGTCATCGAGACGTCGGGGCTGACGAAGCGCTACGGCGAGACGGCGGCGGTCGAGGAACTCGACCTGACCGTCGATCGGGGAACCATCTACGGATTTCTCGGTCCGAACGGCGCCGGCAAGACGACGACGATGCGGCTGTTGACCGGGCTGACGCGCCCGAGCGAGGGGTCGGCGACCGTCGCCGGCGTCGACGTCCGCGAGCGCGACCGACTGGGCGAGCGGATCGGCTACGCGCCGGACGAACCGCCCCTGTACGAGACGCTGACCGCTCGCGAGCAACTCGCCGCCATCGCCGACGTCCGCGGGCTCGACCCCGACGAGAAGCGCGAACGGATACCCGAGTTACTCGACCGGTTCGGCCTCGACGCCGCCGACGACCGCATCGAGTCCTACTCCAAGGGGATGAAACAGAAGACGAGCGTCGTTCAGGCGGTACTCCACCGGCCGGCGGTCGTCTTCCTCGACGAACCCACCGGGGGACTCGACCCCAACGCCGCGCGGACCATGAAGGAGTTGCTCGTCGAGTTACGAGCGGGTGGCACCACCGTCTTCCTCTCGACGCACGTGCTCCCGGTCGTCGAGGAACTCGCCGACGCGGTCGGCCTGCTCTACGACGGTCAGTTGCTCGCCGAGGACGAACCCGGGGCGCTCCAGCGGCGACTCGCCGGCGACTCCCTGGAGGACGCCTTCGTCGAACTCACGACCGACGGCGCGGTCCCCGACGCCGCTGGTCGGCGATGAGCGACGCTCCGGAGGGCGGAGTCGCGGGCACGGTCCAGCGCCCCTCCTTCCTGCGGTCGGCGCTCGTGGTCACGCGCGTGACGGTCGTCCAGTTGCTCCGGAAACAGCGGTCGTCCCCGCTCCTCGTGAGTGTCGTCGTCGGGTTCAACTGCTTCGTCGCGGCGGTGCTCGTCGGAGTCACCGGCGAGGGTGCCTACGACATGGGCGTGGCGCTCGCGGAGACGCCGGGGTCGGTCGGCGAGCGAGTCCGTCGAACCGCCCTCGTGGGGGTGGTGCTGGTGGCGGTGATGCAGTCACTGGGTGCGGCTTCGGACGCGCGCACGCGACATCGTCGACTGGCGTTCCTGACCGCGACGTCGACCGCCGCGGTGGTCGTCGCGTTACTCGTCCGACGGGTCGTCGCCGCGCTCGTCCTGTTCGGACCCGCACTGGTCGCGGCGGCCGCGGCCTTCGCCGTCGGTGCGGGTTCGCCGGCCAGCGCCGTCTCGCTCGGTGGCGGTGCGCTGTGGCTACTCGCGGTCTCGGCGGTGCTGACGCTCCCGTTCGGCCTGGTCGCCAACTGGGTAGTCGTCGGCTACGACCTGTCGAGCAACGCCCGCGTCGGCCTCGGCGTCGTCGTGCTGGGCGTCTTCTACCTGGCGCTGTTCGGCCGCGAACTCGTCGCGGCGGCGCTCGCGGCGACGCCGGTCGCGTGGGCGGGCGACCTGCTCTTGCTCACCGTGCCTGGAACCGGCGCCTCACTGTTGCACGCGGGGGCGTTCGCCGTCGCCAGCGTCGCAGTCGTCGGTCTCTCGGGCCTCGCCTGCCTCAGGCTCACCGAGATGACGTGGTACACCGACCCCGTCTTCGGCGGAGCGGACCCCGAGGCGGACGAGGGGGACGCCGGTGCCGGTCAGGCGGTCGACGAGGGAGAGGGGACCGCCGCGGGAGACACGGCCGAAGCGACGTCGGTCGAGACGTTCGGGGCGTCGCTGGGGCGGGTGTGCTCGCCGCGAACGGCGGCGCTCGTCGCGCTGACCTGGCGGCGTACCCGCCGAACGCCGAAGGTGCTCTTCTACGTCTACCCGTCGGCGCTCGTCGGGCTCGTCATGGCCGAGCAACTCGTCCTCCACGGGCCGTTCTCGGCGGCGATGTACCCCGCGGTCGTCGGCTTCGCGGGGGCGACGGCGGTCGGGAGCGCGTTCACGCTCAACCCACTGGGGACCGAGGGCAACGCGCTCCCGGCCGTGTTGACCTCGGGTGCCGGCGGGGGACGACTCGTCCGCGCGAAGGCGCTGGCGGCAGCGCTCCCCGGCGGTCCGCTCGTCGTCGGCGTGGTCCTCGGCGTCGGTGCGGCGCTCGGGGCTCTCCCGCCGGTAGTCCTGCTCGCGACGCTCGCCTACGCGCTGGCACTGGTCACCCTCGCCGCGCTGTTCTCGCAGGCGCTGGGCGTCCACTACCCACCCGACCACGAGGAACTGCTGGGCGGGAGCGTCGAAGTCCCGAACAAGTCCGCTTCCCTGCTCTACACGGTCGGGATGACCGCCGTCGCGCTCCCTGGATTCGCGGGGCTGGGCCAGTACGCGCTCGCCGGTGCGTTCGACCCGCCAGTGCTTCTCGGCGGCGTGGGGGCCACAGTCGCCGTCGCCAGCGCGCTCGCCTGGCTCTCCTATCGCCACGCCGTCGGGAAACTCGACGGCTACTCCGTGGAGTGACGGTCGCGCCGGGTTGTCCACTCGTTCTGTAAACACAGCGGTCTGACCCACGTCCCGGTCGTCGTGGTCGCATCGCTCGACAGCACGCCACGGCGGCTGGTTCCCGGGTACCAGCTCCGGGTGGCTGCCCGGTTGATGGACAAATTTATACATTGATGTACTATTCCGTCCAACAGAGTACAATGACAGGCAACTCGTTCGAAGTGGAGGGAGAGTTCCTCACCATCGGGCGGACGTTCGCGGAGTACAGGCGGATGCTGGACCTCGACCCGGCGACACTGGCGGGGCGGTCCGTACTCGATTGCGGCGGCGGAGCGGGGTCGTTCACGGCGACGGCAGCCGAACTCGGTGCGGACACGACGGCCGTCGACCCGCTGTACGGACCGCCCGTCGGCGAACTCGAACCGCGACTGGACCGGGCAGTCGACAGAACGGTCGACCAGCTCCGCGACAAGCGCGAGCAGTTCGTCTGGGAGTACTACCCCGACGTCGAGACCCGCGGACGATACCTCCGGGCGGCCTACGAGCGGTTTCTCGCCGACTACGCCCACCACCCCGACCGGTACGTCGACGGCGCGTTGCCGGAGTTGCCCCTCGACGCTGACGCCGTCGACCTCGCGGTCGTCACGAACCTCCTCTTTCTCTACGACGACCGACTCGGTCGTTCGTTCCACCTCGATGCCCTCCGGGAACTGGCCCGGGTCGCTCGCGAGGAAGTCCGCGTCTTCCCGCTGGTCTCGCTCGACCAGACGCGCTCGGCGTACGTCGACTCCGCTATCGAGCGGCTCCGGGAGGGTGGATTCGCGGTCGAAATCAGGGGCGTTCCCTACGAGTTCGTCCCCGGGTCGACGGAGATGCTCGTCGTGTCGTCGACGTGACGAACGCTACCGCGAATCCCGTTACTGTCCTTCGTAGTACCGCCGGAGCACGTCGAACGCTTCTTTCTTGCGGCCGTTCTCGTCGAGCAGGCCCTTGCGGTTGTAGCCCCGCTGGTAGGGGTTCTGCCGGCGCGGCGACCGGAAGTCGAAGAGGATCCACGGTGAGAGCCCACAGCACTGCTCGATGCCGTCGAGTGCGTCGAGCTGTCGGCGATAGAACTCGGCCTGGCTCTGTTCGGTCCAGCGCTCGTCGGCAGGGCCGTCGTTGCCCCGTTTCGCGCCGGCGCCGACCTCCGTTATCAGGACCGGCGGCCCGGACGGGTCGTCGTCGAACCGCTCGAAATCGTCCGCTTCGCCGTGGTACCAGCCGCGGTACTCGTTGACGCCGAAGACGTCGAGGTGGTCGGCCAGCGGGTCCGCGACGACGATCTCCCCCTCGTCGGTCTCGTCGACGAAACACGCCGCGGTGACCAGCCGCGTGTCGTCGAGCGAGCGGACGTACTCGGCGACCTCCGGGAGCACCTCGTTGCGCGTCTCGTCCTCGTGGTCGGTCTCGTTGGCGATCGACCACAGCGCGACGGACGGGCGGTTCCAGTCGCGCTGGACGACCTCGCGCAACTGCTGGCGGTAGTTGGCCTCCACGTCGGGGTCGCCGAACTCGACCGACCAGTAGGCGGGCACCTCCGTCCACAGCAGGACGCCCGCCTCGTCGGCCCGCCGGGCCATCGCCTCGTGGTGTGGGTAGTGGGCCAGCCGCGCGAAGTTACAGCCGAGGTCCTCGATCCAGTCGAACCGCCTGGCCCGCTCGACCGACCGGAGCGACCGACCCCGGCCGTCGGCCTCCTCGTGTAACGAGATCCCCCTGAGCGTCACCGGCTCGCCGTTGACCAGCACGTCGCTCCCCTGGACCGAGACCGTCCGGAACCCCACGCGCTCGGTGAGTTCGTCGCCGTCGACGTCGTCGAAGCCCTCGATAGCGACGGTCAGGTCGTACAGCCGCGGGTCGCCGGGCGTCCAGAGGTCGACCACGTCCGCGTCGAAGGTAGCAGTGCCCTCGTAGACTGTCCCCCCGACCGTCTCGTCCGCCCCCTCGTGAGGGACAGCCTCCCAGGAACCAGCGGCGTCGAGCGTCCAGGAGCGGTCGAGGTCCGGGGTCGTGACCGTCGGGGCGGGGCCGGCAGGGTCACCGCCGGCGTTCTCACCGCCGTTCTCGTCGCCGTCGGCGTCCGGGTCGTCGACCCAGGCACGGACGGTGACGTCGACCCGGTCGCCGGTCAGGTCGGTCTCGACCCTGGCGTTGCGGAGGTAGCGTCGCGGGACCGTCACGAGGTCGACCTCGCGCGTGATGCCCCCGAAGGAGAACCAGTCCGTGCGGGCGGCCGGGAGTTTGCGGTCCTCTCGGCTGTCGTCGACTCTGACGACGAGGAGGTTGTCGGTCCGGTCCTCGAGGTGGTCGGTCACCTCGAAGGCGAACGGGGTGAATCCGCCCTCGTGGGAACCGAGGTGGTCGCCGTTCAGCCAGACGTCGGCGCGGTAGTTGACGGCGCCAAAGCGGAGGAACGCGCGGTCGGCGCGCCCGTCCCAGTCGACACGGCGAGCGTACCACATGGCGCCCTCGTACTGCTCGAACCCCGCCAGTTCCTCGTTCCAGCAGCCCGGGACGGCGACCTCGTAGCCGTCGTCGACGACCGCGTCGACGGGGTGGCTCGCGTCCGCTGGCGGGTCGTAGATCCCGTCACCGCCGAAGGCACCCTCGTCGCCGAACTGCTCGTACTGGTCGGGCACCGCCTGCCAGGTCCCCGACAGCGGCGTCGTCTCCCGCGAACAGGTGTGGAGATGCATGACCGACGATGTCCCGCCCCCGAGATAAATCGGTCGCCGACCGCTGAACCCGGGGGCGTCGCCTAGAGCTGTTCCAGCGAGCGCAGTCGCTGTTCGACCTCCGCGGGGGCGCCGCTGGGCCCGTCGCGGACGCGGTGGTCCGGGATGAGCAGCGGCGCGGGGTTCTCGGCCAGGGCCGTCCGGACCAGTCGCAGGTCCTCGTCGTCCTCGGAGTTCAGACCCGCCATCTGTACGAGGCTCCGGCAGTCCGCGTTCTCGCCGTAGGGGATCTCCCGGACCGCTTCGAGGACCGCACGCCGGTCGGTCGGGACCGTGAGCGCGACGGTCACGTCGTCGAAGTCGTCGGTCGCTCCCTCCAGATAGGCCCCGATCCGGTCGAGCAACGAGTGCTCGGTTTCGGCGTCCGCCGGCGCGTCCCGCGGAAACGATACGGAGATGACTCGTCCCTGGGCCTCGCCGAACTGGACGTACCGGCCCAGGTACGTCGACTCCCGCACGAATATCCCCGCCTCCTCGCTCATGTCCGACTCTCCGGGCGGTCGGACCTTGAAAGTACGGTCCCGCCGTGGCAGTCGAGTGGGCCAGAGGTCGTCACTCCCGGGAGCCGAAGGGCCGCCAGTACAGCAGGGCGACGGTGGCGACGAACACGAGCGTCGAGAGACCGTAGGAGCCGGTCGAGACGGCGGCAGCGAGGCCCGACCCGCCCCCGGCGACGCCGGTCGCCAGCGAGGCGAGGACGGGCCAGCTACAGGAGACACACGAGAGCAGGCCGAGGACACCCGTCACGGCCGAGCGAGCGGCGTCCAGCACTGTGGCGTAGACGAGATAGGCGAGCGCGAGGTAGCCGACGACCCTGTAGGGAACGAGCGTCAGCGTGGCGAGGTCGCCGGCGTAAGTGACGGCGGGACCCCAGCCAGGCGGGATGGTCGTCCAGACGACACGGACGACGCCGGCGGCCTCGGCCATCCCCGAACCCACGAGTCCGCCGGTGTACGCCAGGAGCCCGAAGTAGCCCGCGGCGAGCGCGCCGGCGAGCAGACGGTGGCGCTCGGACATCCCGGAACCGGCCGGCATCGTCCGGACCACCGCCCAGAGGCCGACGTTGATCCAGACGAACGGATACAGCCAGAAGCGAACGCCGGCGAGCGAGACGAGCGAGGAACTCCCCAAAAGCGAGTAGACGGCGAGAACGCCGAGTTCGAGCGTGACGAGAATCGAACCCCACAGCACGGTTTCACGACGGGGCCGCAGGCGCGCGAGCGACGGGTTCCGGGCGTCGGTTGCCATGTCGGGATCGGTGTGTCGGTCGGTTCGTATGTCGGTCGGTCCGTGTGTTGGGAGATCGGTGAGTCGGCTGTCGAGGCGGGATTCAGACCGCCAGCGCGTCGACGACGATGGCGATCAGCACGGCGCCGAGGTAGGCGTTCGAGGCGTGGAACGCACGGAAGGCAGCCGACTCGGTGCGTTCGCGGTGGAGTCGGAGCACGGCCCAGAGGAAGACGGCACCGAAGAGGCTGGTCGTCGCGGCGTAGAGCCAGCCCAGTTCGGTCACCGCCGAGAGCGCGACGGCCGCCAGCAGCGTCGCCGCGAGGTAGTAGAGGATGTGTTTCCGGGTTTCGGCCTCGCCGCGGACGACCGGCATCATCGGGAAGCCACCGCGGGCGTAGTCCTCCTTGTATGCGAGCGCGAGGTTGTAGAAGTGCGCGGGCGTCCACAGGAAGATGACCGCCGCGAGCACCACGCCCGAGAGTTCGATCTTCCCGGTGACGGCGGCCGACCCGATGAGCGCCGGGAGCGCGCCGGCCGCGCCACCGATGACCGTGTTCTGGACGGTGTTCGGTTTCAGGACGAGCGTGTAGACCACGCTGTAGAAGAGGATAGCGACGAGCCCCAGCGCGGCCGCCAGCAGGTTCACGGCGGCGAAGACGGCCAGCGAGGCCGCTGCGAGAGTGAACCCGAAGACGACGGCGTTGCGAACCGGTACCTGGTGGGTCACGGTCGGGCGGTCGTTCGTCCGGGACATCCGCCTGTCCTTGTCGCGTTCGAGGACGTGGTTGAACGTGCCGCTGGCACCGATCGCCAGGACGCCCCCGCCCAGCGTCAACACGACGGTGCGAACGGTGAGCGTGCCGGGCGCGAGCGCCATCGCCGCGGCGGCGACGAGACAGAGCAGCCACATCAGCCGGGGCTTCATCAGCCGGAAGTACGCGAACGCCGTGGTCTTCACGCGGGTCGCGAGCGGCGCGTCGGCGAGTGTCGGTGTCGGTTCGGCCGGGTCCGCGGCGGCGTCGGGGGCGTCTTCGTGAGCGTTCGCATCGATGCCGTCCGCGTCGCCGCCGCCGAGCGAGAAGCCGATGCCCTCGTCGGCCTCCTCGGGTTCGAGGTCCCAGGCGAGTGCGAGCGAGAGTGCGGTGAAGATACCCATCCCGACGGCGAGGTGGGCGCCGGAAGAGACGACGGTCGGGCCGCCGGTCACGACGAGCGCGCCGAGTGCGACCTGGACCGGGAAACAGAGGACAGCGACGCCGAGCGCGCCGAGGACGCGGGCGCGGGTATCGGTGCGGTGGACGAGCGCCGCGGCGGCCGTCGCGAGGACGAGCAGGCCGACGACCACGGCGGTGAGACGGTGGCCCCAGGCGACCAGCAGCGCGGGCTCGGAGAGGCTCACGGGCCCCTGGCAGAGCGGCCAGCTCGAACAGGCACGGGCGGCCTCGGCGATGGCGGCCGTCGCGCCCGCGACCACGAGCAGGTAGACGCCGACGGCCGTCATCGCCAGCAGTGCGGGCAACGGCTGTCGGCTGTCCGTATCGAACACGTGTGTCCCTCTTACCCGGGCTTGGCAACGTCGCCACTTAGTTTGCGCGCTTCCGCGGCGGCTGCTGTCCGTCCGGGACGGTTGCCTTCTGCCGTTCGAAGCGGGTCGAGGCCCCATCGTGACTGGCCGTCTCCCGGTTGCGGCCGGCGACTGTCCGGTCGCGACTGGTGGCCCCGTTCGCGAGTGCCGCGTTTTATCGCCCTCGCCGACCAAGCGCACTCGTGAAACAGTTCGAGGACATCTCGGTGGGCGAGACCGACTCCTTCGGCAGCTACGAGGTCACGGCCGAGGAGATCGTCGCCTTCGCCGAGCAGTACGACCCCCAGCCGTTCCACACGGACCCGGATGCGGCGGCCGAGACGCCCTTCGGCGGGCTCGTCGCGAGCGGCTGGCACACCGCCGCGATGACGATGCGCCTGCTGGTCGACGGCCCCCTCTCGGAACTGGCGACCCGCGGTGCGCTGGGCGTCGACGAACTCCGCTGGCGCTCGCCCGTCCGTCCGGGTCAGACACTGACCGTCGAGACCGAGGTCGTGGCGAAAGAAGGCTGGGACGAGGACACCGGGAAGATCGACGTCGCCGGCACGACCTCCGCCGAGGACGAGGTCGCACTCTCGATGGTCGGCCTGGTACTCGTGGACCGTCGAGAGTGATGTAGCTTGTGTCGTGTGAGTGCAACGACTGTGTCGGCGCCGTCGGTGGCGTCAGTCGGCGGTGGCGTCAGTCGGCGGAGGCCGGAACGCGCTCGCGCGCCTCGGTCTCCATCTCAGACGTGATCCCCTTCGCCAGCGCAAAAACAGCGTTCTTGTGGTCGGTCTTCGATTTGTGGATGGACGTCGGCTGTACCCCGAGTGACGTGTACTCGTCGTGTGTCACTTCGTTTCCGGTGTCCATCTCGTAGTGATTCTCCACCTGAGCAAGCAGGCCGTGCAGGTGAATGAGCTCCTGCTTTTTCATGGTCATCCAAGCGTTACCACTGGAGGGTTATAGTAGTATCCTGAGTCGCGTTAACACACGCCTCCGATATTCGGCCGAAAAACCGTGATAGATCCGTTCTCGGCGGTCTCCCCGTTCGCGCCGTCACGGGCAGTCGGGGGTGTCGCCTCCGCCCCCGCCAGGTTGAAAGGCTTTTGTCCGTCGGCCGGTTCCCACTCGGTATGGACTACGACGACATGCTAGACCGGGCCCTCGACGAGACCCCGGACATCGAGGGCAGTTCCGACCGGTTCGAGCTGCCCGACCCGCAGGTCCGCCAGGAGGGGAACGTCAGCGTCTACGAGAACTTCCAGTCGACGGTCGACACGCTCGGCCGCGAGGACGAACACGTCATGAAGTTCCTCCAGAACGAACTCGGGACCAGCGGCCACATCGACGAGAGCGGCCGCGCCCGGCTCACCGGCGAGTTCGGCGAGCGTCGTATCCACGAGGCGCTCGAGGCCTACACCGACGAGTTCGTCCTCTGTTCGGAGTGTGGCCTGCCGGACACGCACTTCGAGCGCGACCAGGGCGCGCTCTTGCTCCGGTGTGAGGCCTGTGGCGCTCGTTCACCGACCAGTGGGTAAGCCCGGCTGAAGCGGGCAAGCGACGGTGAAGCGGGCAAACGGTGCTGAGACGGGGCGAGGCGCTAACTCAGTGTTCGAAGCGTCTCCAGGTCCCGTTCGGTCCGCGTGAATTCGGCAAGTCGCCGGCTCGCGTGACAGCCTGGACAGTGAAAGACTCGCTTCGGGCCAGGCAGGTCGGAGGGCGTCGACTCCCAGTGTTTCCCACACTCGGGACAGAGCAAGCGGACGTACGCTTCGACCATGGTTGTGAGTGTCACACAATGTAGCGGGCGGTGAAAAGGTTTGTTGCCGGCGGGGGCGGCACGTGTCGAGCCGGATGTGAGGACGAACAGGAACAGGAACAGGAACAGGAACAGGAACAGGAACAGGAACAGGAACAGGAACAGGAACAGGAACAGGAACAGGAACAGGAAC